>SDBT01003104.1_pt1 | contig 28882 bp, 24 predicted proteins | sample 2277101 | NCBI WGS metagenome assembly SDBT01 (sample SAMN10404973, study PRJNA504765) | marine sediment metagenome | isolation source: marine sediment core GS10_PC15, 103 cmbsf | place: Arctic Ocean: Southern Knipovich Ridge | collected 2010
ACCTGGTCATCTCTGACGAAGCCGGAGCTGTCCAGCGTACTTGTCGTAGCCCCTGGTATATCCTGCCCGACACCGGCAACATATTTCTGCCACTGGTATTGATAGCCCTCGGGGTCGTTGTCCGGGTCTGACCAGCCCGATGGAGTAGCGGTGAGGTCGGTGCCTGCATAGGCCGAGTCAGGTGATATGCTGACGCTATCGACAGAGGGCGGACTATTACTGATGGTTGCCTGGTCCTGATCGGACGGCCCATCATCGGTGCCGTCATTGGGTGTGACCACACACCGCCACACCTCCCCCCTGGCGGTATTTGACGAGGGGACGGTATCGGTGATAAGCCCCGCCTGGAGGATGTCATCCTTGTACCAGTCGTAGGAGTAGATTATGTTATCGCCATCGGCATCAGTGCTCTGCGTAACGATGGTGCATACCAGGTCGTCTGTGGTCAGCGGCGAATCAGGTGTTACATTCACCACCGGTGCCGTCGGTGACCGATTGGTATTGGTGACCGTGATGGTAATATTTTCGTAGGCACTATTCAAGCTATCCGTAACTTCAAAGTGAACATCAGTGTAGTTACCCGCCTGGGTATAAGATGGTATCCAGGAAAACACATGGGTTCCAGTATCGAAGCTAGCGCCACCGGGAAGATTGTTGGCAGAATATGCCAATGGTAGGGGCTCATCGGTGTCAGTTGCATTTACAGTAAATGCCAGGAGCTCCCCCTCAGCAATCGTCTTATTGCCAATGGGGTCGAGTACCGGAGGATTACTGGCAACGGTAAAGGAGTACGAGTCTTGCATGAGGTTGGGTGTCACGGCAAAGTCCTGAGCATCCACGGTGACATCGACGACTTGTCCGGGGGAGAAGTCGACTGGTGGGTCATATGTTAATGTATAGTCGGACGGGGAGCCCGCGACGGTGGCGATTACCGTGGCGCCTTCGACAGTCATGACAATCGAACTCTGATCTACGCCGGCGTCGTCATCCTGCACGTGAACCACGATATTGGTATTGGGATAGGCATCCGTAGTACCAGGGGTGGGGTTATATCCACTGGTATAAGGTGGAACGCTCTCTATGACACTGTATTCATATTTTCCAATGTCCGGTGCAGAACCAAGATAAGGCCATGCAGAATTGGCGTCATTGAATCCGTAAATTAATGCTCCCTGGTCAATACCTGAGCTGCCACCTGCCAGCTGAAAATCGTGATTATCTCGATCCACAAAGATAGCTTGTTCTGCCACACCATTTGCTTCCTGGGGGTCACCAAGGGCAGATGTTCCTGATTGGAAAGCAGCAAAATTTTCAGCATTTGTATTTCCTTGGCTTCCATAATCAGTGCCACTCCACTTCCCCCAGTAATCCCTGTGAGTTGATTCAAAATGGTTGTAAAGGAGGTCGTAATCCATCTCTGGTTCTCTGGAATCGGTTGCAACAATGGGACCATTAGTTTCAATCATGTTATTCAGCGAAAATAACTTTCTGGATTCCGATCCAGAGCCCCACTGAGTAAAACCATAATTTGCCACAGAACCCTCTCCTATGGCCAGATTGTTGTAAACAACTGTGTTATGGTAGAAATAGGTGTGTCCGGTGCCACCTTCACCCCCTTTAACCCAACCGTTCGCACCTGTCCAATGCTCCTCTGGGTCATACCATAAGTTTCTGAAAATGTAAGCGGGGCCAATAAGAACAGGAGCCACGCTAATGCCAATGTTTACTCTCTCTATGATATTATTCCATACCCTCACATTTGAGGCATTTCCATCAAGGGAAATGCCGTCATCAGTAGCGCCCTTTATATAGTTACCGTAGATATCCGTGTCTCTCACCGTATAATCAAACCGGAAATTAGGAGAGCTTACTATGCCATCCATTCCGTGAACTTCGAGAGTGCCTGTATACAATATGTTGTTATTACGTATAACATGTCCTCCGTTGGCATTCTGCATCCAGATTCCTGGCCCAGAAGAGCAATTCGCAGTAGCGGCTCCAGGCTCAACCACATATATATCATTACCTTGTACTGTGATATTTTCTACATAAGTTATGAAGTTTTCACTTTGACCACCAATTAATATGCCTGAATATTTAGCCGGGGTTGAGGTCAAGGTTTTTGAGTCCCTGAATATGTTGTCTTCTATGATAACGTCATGCGGCTGTGGAGTATCCGGATCATAATCAGGAGTGGTCGATGGACCCACAAGTATGCCAAAATCCCCGCCCACTATTTCAAAACCCTTAATCCTGACATAGCTACCCAAAATGTGGAAACCAGCAGAGTAAACACCTCCGCCAGATAGGCCGCAACCAGGTGGATTACCTGTGGCGTTGATGGTGACAACATCATTTTGATAATTCCTTACTGTTATGTAGTTATCAGCAGTGCCATTCTTCAGTACTGTTATTTCGTTATCCTCTACATACGTGCCTGCTTTTACATAGACGGTATCACCTGCAGATACATTATCAGCGGCCGCCTGTATTGTCCTGAAGGGCAGGCCTTCAGTTCCGGGATTAGTATCACTGGCACTGGGATTATTGGTGTCAACGTAGTAGGCAGTGCCTGAAGTAGGAGTATTGTCAGGGTCTGAAGGTGATGGATTGTCATTTCTTGTTGTTACTGTTCCTGCAAGCGGGTTCGTACCAGTCACACCATCGTCGTCGTCTAAAGTAACTTGCACTTCATATTCTGTATCTGGTTGTAATCCCAGAATGGCGGCGCGCCACTGGTTATTGTATGGATTGGACTGACCGTCAACTATATCCCGGCGGTCAGGGGTCATATCCATACCGCGAATCCAGGTGCCAGAATCTGCAGTTTTATACGCCAACAACGCTGAATTATTGGCATTATCATCACCTGAGAAGGAAGCGTAGACACTAATACTTTCGTAGGTGGAGGCTAGCGTGAGAGTGCTCGATGTAGTCTCATTACCGTTGGCGGCAATAACCGGGGAGGCAATACTGACAAGCAGTGTTAAGAGCAGAGCCAAAATGGTTATTGTGCGACAGCTGAATTTTACCATAGCACTGACCTGTAACTACCGTAATAGGTAGAAGCAAGTTATAGCTTCATAATATCCACTTCGAGTTTGCAAGTGATGGGAATTTTCTAGCTTCTTATCCTTTGCGGAATGCGTCTAAAGTTTCTTTCAGCCCTGCTTCCAAACTGTATTTTGGGTGGTAGCCAAAAGCCTTGGTTTTGGAAATATCAGCCAGACTATGCGCTATATCTCCAGGTCTGGGGTCCCTATAAACCGGCTTGATGGCACTGTTCCCCACCAATCTGATGATAAGCTGCGCAAGGTGGTTAATAGTCACCCTCTCAGAGGTGCCGATGTTGAAAACACCATTAGCCCTGCTCTCGGCCACCAGGATATTAGCCTCAACAACATCTTTGATAAAAGTGAAGTCCCTGCTTTGCTCACCGTTGCCAAAAATGACAGGCGATTTTCCCGCTATTGCACTGTTAATAAATAGAGGGATGACGGCAGCATATGGCGAATCCGGGTCTTGCCTGGGACCGTAGACGTTGAAGTACCGCAAGCAGGCGGTATCAAGGTTATAGATTTCATGGAATACTTTGCAGTAATATTCCCCGCTTAGTTTGGTTACAGCGTAGGGTGATTGTGGATTAGGGAGCATATCCTCAACCTTTGGAAAGGTAGGGGTATCTCCATATACAGCTGAGGTTGAGGCACAGACTACTTTCTTAACACCATTATCTTTGGCAGCCAAAAGTACATTCAGGGTCCCGGTAGCATTGATATCATGAGAAGCTTTTGGATTCTTTATGCTGCGTGGAACGCTGGGTAGCGCCGCCTGGTGGAAAACATAGTCGACGCCCGAAAAAAGCTTCCGCAGCAAAGGCAAATTTGTAATACTGCCCTTAACAAACTCAGCATTCCCGTTTCCGAGTAACGGTTCTATGTTTGATATTCTGCCCGTGGACAGGTTATCAAAAATAATAACCTGATAGCCTCGCCTGATCAGTTCATCGGCGAGATGTGAGCCAATAAATCCAGCACCGCCAGTAACGATAGCCTTCATTTCACAGTCACCGATTTAGCCAGGTTGCGCGGCCTATCAGGGTTTTTGCCTCTTTTTCGCGATATTCTAGTTTCAGGAGCCCCGCAAGCACAATTGGTGCTGCCGGTTCATAACCAATAAAGCCGATTATGCCACACATTTACTCAACCCCTCCCTTGAGTGCCCCATTTCAATACTAATCTCTTTATGTCGGAACTAGGTAAGATAAAGGTCAAGATTTGGTTAGAATTAGTTTATTGATAGGCTAGCGCCTCAGGCATATGCCAATTGTGGCACTGTGTTGGCCTGGTGTTGCGTAGCGGTTTTCGACGCGATTGCTACCAAATTCTAACCCGCCTCTATCCGTATTCCAATGTCAGGGGTTGAGAATAATAATTATAGAAGTGTTGCTAGCGTGTTTAACATGTCGCAAAAATGAACTCTTTTTGTCAAAGGATTAAGCACACAAATGATAACTTCATCTACATCCCATGAGGAATTGAAAAACAGCCTTGTTCCTCTTGATAAGGAATAATCATCCGGAAGCCTTGGATGGAATCAGTAGTTACGATACTCCACTCTGGTAATCCTGGACATTGCGATTTGTCATTCGCTAAGTTAGTCAACTTTCTCGGAAGAGATTACGAATTTATTCATCATACTGATTACATCACTGATATTACTGCCTCGATGGAATCTATCGAAAGGGATAATATACTTGCCCTAAGTTGTAGTACATTGGTCAGTATCCGCAAAAATCATGTTGCCTCCAAAAATTTCAGGTCTCTGCTTAGAGATAGAATCTCATTTTTATTTGTGTATGGTATTTCTCCAGGTATTTCTGAAAACGAGGCATTATGTTATCTAAGCGGAGGAGTGATAAAATCGATATATTCCTTCCCTGATAACGACTGCGAATATGAGGTTAATAAAGAGTTTAAAGAGATTTGTAGACAATTTTCCGGATTACGTTTTGGGCCCATATTAAATAGCGTTGACTTTGGTCTGCAGGTAGAAGAGCCGGTCAATAAAACAGACAGTCTTATTACAATAAATAAAAATCCATTTTTCATTAGAATTAGAAAGGGAGACTGTCAAATATTTGTATCGGCAACTAATGAGATTACAGATATTCATGAAACTGTACACAGACCAATAACCGTTGAAGGAATTTTTTCGAAAATCATTCCCGCAATGATGTTTCTCAGATACGTCTTCAAAGACCATTGCTGGCACAATAATACCGCTCAAGGTTGTTTTATCATAGATGATCCGTTACTTAAGAAAAAATATGGCTACCTGGATTACAAGCTATTACTTGAAGCGATGGATTATCATGATTTTCATACATCCATAGCCTTTATCCCCTGGAATTTTAAAAGGAATAACAAAGAAGTTACAGATCTATTCAAAGAGAGGGCAAATAGATTCTCACTTTGTGTACATGGCTGTGATCACACCGGAGGAGAGTTTGGATCAGTTGACTATAGTGAATTAGACTATAGGGTCAAGCAAGCCACAAGGAGGATGCTATTTCATAAAGAGACTACCGGACTAGAGTTTGACAGAGTTATGGTTTTTCCGCAGGAAGTATTCTCGACCACATCACTGATGGTATTAAAAAGCAACAGTTATTTGGCAGTAGTCAATTCTGGAATCATTCCTTTTAATTGGTCAGAACCCCTGAGAATTGATAGTTTGCTGCAACCGGCGGTCATGGACTATGAGAACTTTCCCATTTTTCAACGAAGGTCTCCCCGGAAAATCGCAGATTTCGCCCTTGATCTATTTTTGGGGAAGCCTGTGTTGATTTATGTCCATCATGACTACTTCAGAGAAGGGTATGGAAAGTTAAAGGAATTCATGCGCGGTATAAATTCGCTTGCCGATAATGTTGAATGGAAAAGGTTGGAAGATATAATTAAGAGTTCGTACCTACAGAAAAAAGAGGGAAATAACATAACAAGGATAAAATTATATACTAATAATACGCTAATTACTAACGCATCTGAAGATGTTGAGAGTTACATAATTACAAAAAACGAGACGTGTAATGTTTTAATCGATAGCGTGACGATAAATGGGGCAAAAGTCCCCTACCAAATAAATAACCCGCGGCTAATGGTGCGTGCTAAGCTTAAGCCAAAAGATATAGCCGAAATCGTAATTAGTTATAGAGACCAAGGTACCAATATGACACAAAGCGTTGGAATATCGAAGACATTGAAAGTACTTCTCAGAAGACACCTGTCAGAATTTCGCGACAACTATGTTATCAGAAGTAAGATACTACATGCCGCTGTAAAGAGACTAATCAGGGTTTTTACACATGACTATTTGAGGTGAACCCCGTTAAACTGGACCGAATCAGGCCACTATTAATTTACACTGATGTGTTACATTAATTTTTTCCAACTACTAAGAGGTATTGTCAAAGTATCACTTTCCGAAAGCTGCGATGCCCACTGCCAGCAGTTCTCCGGAAGCATATTATAGGTTCAGCGGCCCAACGAGGAGAAAACAGGTTGTACATAAGCATCATCGCGTATCGGAATGCCACCGCTTTGGGTTTTGGCAACAACCGATAATGGGAACTGTCCTGCGGTAGGGCAAGATAAACAGTATCCGGAACAAAGCCGAAAGAACTTACCAACTCTACCAGTGACCGGTAGGTGAAGTATCTGACATGAGCATAGAATTCGTAGCGCTCACGCGATGACTTCGATATAGGATCATGAAAAGTTTTCCCCGTTAGCAAGAATCGGAGTAGATATGCCAGGGAGCTATAGTTAGGTGCCGATATATACAGGTGCCCCTCATCATTCAATATACGGTATATCTCTTTTACGAAGTGGTCGACGTGTATCAGATGCTCTATAGTGGCCAGGGCAATAATAGCATCGAACCGGCCTTCGGGAAAAGGGAAAGCCTGTTCCGGGTCATCGAGGTCGAAAGAGACCGCTGGCAGCCCCAGCTTTCTTAGAATCCTCAGGCAGGTGGGGTCAACATCGTTGCACAGCAGGTCGGCGTGATACTTCTGCTGAATCCTTTGGGCGGCACAACCCACTCCCGCGGATATATCGAGTATTCTTTTATGCTGCCGGTTTTCGAAGACCGCGGGAAAGACCCTGTGCCGTTCGTGAAAATCGGGATAATCTTCTATATCCTTAATACCATCCAACCGTATTTCTTCGATCTGAATAGCATCTTTCCTCAAGGCGGTTACCTCCACTTTCGAACTTGCCTCAGCCTTTTTTTGTTGCAGAAAGAAGAGCAGTCTAGACAGCTCTCTTGACCAGGTTAGCACATCTCCGAATGAATGGCTTGGCGTCTTTCCAATCGAAGATGTCGAACACGTGTGGTCGAAGATAAGGCCGGATATATTTAATAAGTGGATATCGCTCTTTGCGCCAATATGCTACGCTGTAGGCAATATCCCTGTCGAGGCCAATCCAGTACATACCAGTTCTATAATGAGATGGTGATGGCAATTCACCCTGGACCAGATGTTTGTACTGGAGCCAAGGGAAGTTTAACCCACAACGTACGGCTAGAAGCGTAGAGCGGTTATGACGGCCGTTTACCTCCATAAGTTTATAGACGCCGTCTCGAGGATCCCTTTTGAACTCGGTACAAGAATAGCCGTAGAAACCCATCGCCCGAAGAATTCTACGCCCCGGTTCGATCACTTCAGGGATATCTTTACTCATCACAACACAGGGAGCCCCGAAATTTGGTGGCGCTTTTCTCAAATGCTGGGCGGTGAATTCGACCAGGGGTTCCCCGTTCCAGAAATAGGAGTTGTAGTTAACAACCTGTGAATCATCGCCAGGGATGATCTCCTGGAGCATTACTTCAAGACCAACATCAGTGGCTTGTTGATATGCGGCAATCGTCTGATCGAGGTTGTCAACTCGAACCATCTTTTTTTTGAAGAAGTCAAAATACCGATGGCTTTGCCTCGGTTTTACCAGACACGGGTACTGGAGCGTCTGAGCATATCTTTCCAGATCCTGTATGGACTTGGGGATTATCGTTTTGGGAGCCGGCACGCCAATTGCGTCGGCCAGGGCATACGTATACATCTTGTCGATGAATCGCTCCGTGATTTCCCATTCTGTGCAGGCCACGATATAATGGCGCTCCAAGAGGTTTTTGTGTCTTGATACCGTGGTCATTGTCTCATCAGAGGCCGGGATTAGAAGACCACCGCCGAAGTGGCTGGCAGATTCTATCAGCAGTTCTATGAATTGATCTTCAGCTTTTTCCGGGTGCGGGACGTATACCTTCTCTTTTACATATTTTGAAACATACCCCATGTCACCCTTATCGTAATAGACTGCTATTACGGGAACACCCATGCTGCCCAGAGCTCGTATTACACCCAGGCCCATAGTATGCGTGGAAAGAACAATAGCCGGTATCACCACTTCCTCTTTGCGGAGATGTGTGTCCACAATGACTGCATCCTGACTTTCCACTCTAAAACTAGGCATATATACTTCCTAATAATAATTGTCTTCGCGAGCACTCCCAACTTGATATTGCTCTCGAACTTTGCTGTATGTAAAATAGCATACAACTGTGAGGTTAGAAAAAAGTTAAAATTCAGTTACAGGACGGCTAGAGTTAACAATTCCATTGAAAAATCGAGGCATCCAGCTAAGGTATGAAGGCAATGCACCATTTTCCAGAGAGATTAGTTCTGTGCTAGAAGTTACAGCCGGCGATTTGCTGTCCCTGAGTTTAAGGAAATAATTGTCGCATCCATTCCTAATTGCCTCTTGCTTCCCTATTAAGTGAAGTTATAGCAACAAATATGGAACGCTAGTTTGGACTGCTGCCGTCTCCGTGATAGCACCCAAAATCCACATCTTGTATTCTAACCGTCTTATAGCATAATTCTAACGTCGTTCCAACCCTATAGCGCTATGATTTTGTCATGGGTCTTATTTGGTTCTTATCAAAATCAAGAGGAACCAGAAATTTGGTATCGAGAATCAGAACTGTACTGGGTCGCTTCGGCATCTCTTCCAAGAGGTTTGAATACCTGCTGAACAGATATAGTACTGTAACCCGTCGCCTAGACTGTGTGCCCACCTTTCCCATTACGGCGGTGATCTTGAAAAGACACCCTGAGCTGATTAGAGAGCTCTGCCATCAGGGTGTCGAGCTTGCCCTTCACGGTTATATCCATACGGACTACAGCGTACTGTCATTGGAAGAACAAGCTGAACATTTACAGAAAGCAATTGACACTTTCAAGAGTTACCAGATTCCTTTCACCGGCTTCCGAGCTCCTTTCCTGCGCACCAATGACGAGACAAACAAGGCACTTGGCCGCTTTGGCGTCTCGTACGATAGCAGCTACACCATACACTGGGACATAATCGACAAAACTAAATATCCCAAACACTCAAGGAATGCATATAACAATGGGCTAGATTTTTATCAACCCCGGGAAGCTCAAGAGCACCTTGCCCTGCCGAGGTCAATTGATGGTTTTATCGAAATCCCAGTTTCAATCCCGGATGACGACGCCATAGTGGATAGACTGGGCATCACCGACAAAAGAAAAATCAGCGAAATTTGGCAGGATATCCTGTATAGAACCTATCGCGGTGGTGAGTTATTCACTATTCAACTCCACCCCGAACGGATTTCATATTGCGAAACCGCTTTGGTGGATGTTATACAGCAGGCAAAGGGACTCAACCCTCCGGTCTGGATTGCTACCCTAAGAGAAATTACCGAGTGGTGGAAAGAGAGAAACGAGTTTACCTTTGAAATCAATTCTCAGGGCAACAGCCGATATAGGGTGAAGGCAGATTGTTCCGATAGAGCGACCGTGCTATTGAAAAACAGTAAGGTGAATGTACCTGTAGATGAATGGTTCGATGGCTATCAAGGCATCGCTGCCAGAGATTTCGTTTTGGAAAGCCCCACACCGCCGGTTATTGGTGTGGACCAGGATTCTTCTCCAGCCGCGATCAGTTTTTTGCAGAGTGAGGGCTATACTGTAGAGCAGAGCGAGAAACCTGATAATTACGGAATCTACCTTAAGAATTTGGCACAGTTTGATGAAGCCGCGGAGAAGCCGCTTTCCCAGAAAATTGAGCAATCAGATGCCCCGTTGCTCAGATATTGGAGATGGCCTGACCAGGCCAGGAGTGCTTTTTCAGTAACTGGAGACATCGACTCAATAACACTGATCGATTTTGTGTTGAGGATCTTTGAAAACTGGCGGCAGAACCGGAGGTAGCGGTATAGGATGCTGAAGAGAGCCCTCAGAATGGTGCACTGCCATCAAACGGCTCTGAAAGAGTGGGGGCTGCCACTGGAGGCATGTCCGTGAAGTTTAGCATAATCGATCCTACAACTCATAGTGGGTGGAATGAGTTCGTCACACAACAACAAGGCACAATCTTTCATACTTCTGCCTGGGCCAGGGTCATCCAGGAAGCATACGGCTATTTACCACAATATTACGTCATAGAAAATGAGGTTGGCCAAATAAGCGCCGCACTACCTTGCTACCTGGTCAAAAGTATGTTGACGGGTAGGAGATTGGTTTGCCTTCCCTTCTCCGATTATTGCTGCCCTCTAGGCGATGAGGCGGCTGATATTACTCTGCTCCTTGACTTCGCCAAGAAGGAAGTTGAGGCGGGAGCAGCTTCATATTTAGAGATCAGGGGCTCGCTGGACGGGATAACCCCAGCCGAGTTAAATTTCGTACCCCGGAATTATCACTTTTTATATGTTCTTGATTTGAAACCAGATATAGACACTCTCAGTAAGAGTTTTCACGATAGCGTCCGACGAGGCATTCGCCAGGCGGAGAAACGCGGTGTAACAGTCCGCATGACACGCGCCGAAGTTGATCTGAACCATTTCTATAAGTTGAACGTAGCTACTCGCAAGAAGCTCGGAGTATTGCCGCAGCCGTATGCCTTCTTTAAGGCCCTGTTTCGCCACGTGATTTCGCAGAACCTCGGCTTCATGCTAATGGCCGAATGGGAAGGAAAGGTTATCGCGGGAGTCCTGTTCCTAACCTATAAGGATACCCTTTACTATAAATTCAACGCTTCGGATGAGGATTACCTGCAAAAACGACCTAATCACCTCATAATCTGGGAAGCGATCCGGTACGCATTTGCCCGCGATTATAAACACTTAGATCTGGGACGCTGCTCTCCAGAAGAGGAAGGCCTGCGTACTTTCAAGTCCAGATGGGGGGCAAAGGAAATCAACCTGCCCTACTACTATTATCCTGCGATAAAGGGATTCGTCGTTGCCCCCGAAAGCAGCGCAAGATACCAGGCAATGCAATTATTCTCGCATGTAATGCCCACGTTTGTTTTTAGAGCCGCCGGCTCGATCCTGTACAAACACCTCGCTTGACCAGAAACTTCATCTGTAGTTTGACCACCGTGGCATTTACACAACGGCAAGATTGAGAGTCGTTCACTGACGGTTTCCTGGGAAAAATGGCTTTGCGGCTGCTATTTGTAGTTTCCGCCCTGGTTAGTGGCACTGTGGTTCTGACTCGTACCACCTATTTGCTACTCCAGCAATTACTTCGTTCCCTGGAGGGCAAAACCATCGGTGTCTTGGACTCTCCTTAGTTGGTTGCTTTAGGTTCTAACCTAATCCTAACCTACATTTTACTCATTCCTAACCTGCATAGATTAACATTATGAAATATGAAACTGATTCAACTTACTGGTAGTAAACACAAGATACCGCCGGGTAACAATACAAGTGCTCTCCGAAGCGAGAGAAGCCTAACATATGCCATCAGCCCGACGAACAAAACAGGAGCAGGCTACCTATCTACATATCAGTGGTGGAAGGGTATATTTGACCGCATGCTCGCCTTATCCGCAATAGTAACTTTGTCACCTCTTCTGGTCCCTATTGCCATAGGGATAAGGCTTGATTCAACGGGAAATCCTATATTTCACCAGGAGCGAGTGGGGAAGCATGGTCGCAGTTTCATCATTTACAAATTCCGCACCATGTATGTGAAACACGACGACAGCAAGTACATGGCGTTTCTGCAAAAGTACGCGCACGAGGACATCAATAGTGCATTGGACGAGAACGGGCAGGACATCTACGAGCTCGTTAACGATCCACGGGTTACGAGATTTGGCCACCTGCTCCGCAAAACCAACCTGGATGAGCTTCCCCAGCTTTTTAATGTGCTGAAAGGTGAAATGTCCTTTGTCGGTCCCCGGCCGGATATTCCATTCTTAGTAGCGATGTACAGTGATAATCACAAGGAAAGCTTTAGTGTCAAACCTGGCATAACGGGACTATGGCAGATATGCGGGCGAAAGAGTCTTTATTTTAAGGATAAGATGCGACTTGATGTTGAATATATGAAGAAGCAGTCGTTACTTTTGGACACCAAGATTCTATTGCTAACTATTCGTACTCTTCTTAAGGGGCAAGGTAGCTGATTATAGAAGAAAGGAGACGTAAAATGGTTAATATTGGCGTTATCGGTTGTGGTTACTGGGGACCAAAGCATATCAGGGTCTGCCACGAGCTCGCGGAGACCAATCTGACCGCAGTTTGTGACCTTGATGAGAAGAGGCTCCAGCAGGTGCGTATTCAATATCCCTATTTAGAGGTTTTTCTCAACTTCAAGGAATTTCTTCAGAATAATGTGGATGCTGTGGTGATAGCCACACCAGTTAATACCCACTTTCAACTAGCCAGAAAGGCACTGCTCTGCGGAAAGCATGTCCTGATAGAAAAACCTATCACCGCCAGCAGTCAAGAGGCTGCGGAACTTATTGAACTGGCTGAGAAACAAAACCTGGTGCTCATGGTTGGACATACTTATGAATATTCTCCTGCAGTGGAGTTCTTGAGGGAAATAGTGAGCAATGGCGAGCTCGGCGATATCTATAGCATTGATGCCGATCGACTCAACCTTGGCCTGTACCGACGTGATGTCAATGTGCTCTGGGATCTGGCCCCTCACGATATAAGTATCATGCTCTCAGTGTTGAACGAAGATCCCGTCTCTGTAAGTGCTCGAGGTACACACCACGTAGACTCCAGCATTTGTGATATAGCCTACTTAGAGATCGTGTTTGCTAACGGGACTCTGGGGCATGTACATGTTAGCTGGCTTCACCCACGCAAGATTAGGGAGATTACCATGGTGGGTAGTCAGAAGATGGCTGTCTATGATGATGTCTCCGAAACAGAAAAAATACATATCTATGATAAGGGAGTGGCTATTTCCAGTGTTGGCAATGGTAATGGCAATAATAAGTTCTCTGCCTGGCCGCCCAATTATCGCTACGGTGATGTCGTCATACCTTTTATCGCCAGTGCCGAGCCGCTCAAACAGGAGTGCAGCCACTTCATCAAATGCATAACCGAAGGCAGCAGGCCAAGGAGTGATGGCTGGGCAGGACTCAAGGTAACCAGTATCTTGGAAGCAGCCGATAGATCCCTGGCGAACGGGGGACAAAGAGAGAAGCTCGACTTAGCTACGATGGCTGTTGCCTAGCCGGCATAACAATGATTCGTTTGGGAGATAATTTATGAGAGACGAGATGAAATCTCCAGTCAGATTAGAAGTCAATGATCAGTTAGTGCGACTAGGGAATCGGGCTATTATTGACGATAGGGTAATTCTGGGTTACCCGCCAGCCCGCGGTGGGCATATCGTTCTAACCATTGGCCCCAGGGCTCATATTCGTAACGGTACTATCATCTACGGTGGTAGCCACATCGGCTGCAACCTGGAGACTGGTCATAATGTGGTCATCAGAGAAGAAAATAACATCGGAGATAGTGTCCGTATCTGGAACAACTCTGTCATAGACTACGGTTGTAGGATAGGAAATAGCGTTAAGATTCACAACAAAGTCTATGTCGCCCAGTTCACTGTCATCGAGGATGATGTCTTCCTGGCTCCCGGGGTAACCCTGGCTAACGATATTCATCCGGGCTGCCCTGATGCTTACGAGTGCATGCAAGGACCCTGTATTAAAAAGGGAGCTCAGATAGGCATTAATTGCACCGTGCTCCCTCGAGTAGTCATTGGAGAAAACAGCGTCATCGGTGCTGGAAGTGTGGTCACTAAAAACATCCCAGCCTCGGCAGTCGCATATGGCAACCCGGCCCAGGTGATATGTGATATAGGAGAACTCACTTGTACCACTGGTCTCCGGGACAGTCCTTATCGTCATCTCTTAAGGAGGATATAAAATGCATATACCCTTAGTCGATCTCAAAAAACAGTACCAAGGCATAAAAGAAGAGGTACTGGCTGAGATAGGCCAGACTCTGGATGCGATGCAGCTATTTCTGGGCAAGAATGTCCAGGCTCTTGAGTCCGATTTTGCAGCTTATTGTAGTACTGAGTTCGGTATCGGTGTGAGTTCAGGGACAGATGCCCTGCACATAGCCCTTCGTGCCTGCGGGATTGGCCCCGGAGATGAGGTGATCACCGTTTCTCATACTTTCATCGCTACGGTCGAAGCTATAATCCTGGCAGGAGCCCAGCCTGTGCTCATCGATATTGACCCCGAAACCTATAACATGGACCCTTCCCAAATAGAGAAAATGATCAATAGCAAAACCAGGGCCATCATGCCGGTGCACCTCTACGGACACCCTGCCGATATGGGCCCAGTGCTGGAACTGGCCAGGGATCATAAGCTCAAGGTTATCGAAGATGCCTGTCAGGCTCATGGGTCCGAATATCAAGGACGCCGTACTGGCTCAATGGGGGATGCTGGCTGCTTCAGTTTCTACTTCACCAAGAACCTGGGAGCATATGGTGAGGGCGGCATGATCACCACATCTGATCCCGAAATAGCCCAGCGGTGCCGGATGCTGCGGGACCATGGCCAGAACACTAAATATCATCATTCCCTGATGGGGATTAATGGGCGTCTTGACGAACTACAAGCTGCCGTGCTGAAAGTTAAACTCCCGCATCTTGACGAGTGGCTGGAAAGAAGACAAAACCTCGCCCGGGCCTACAATGCCGGCCTGCCTCCATCGGTGGTAAAACCACGGGAGATGCCATGGGCCAAGCATGCCTACCATCTCTACGTAGTCAGAACAGAGGAGCGCGCCCAGCTTCGAGAGTGGCTGGAAACCAAGGGCATAGGCACTGGGATACATTATCCTATTCCGGTACACTTACAGGAAGCCTGGCGTAATTACGGGGGAGGTGACTTCCCGCTGCCGGTTACCGAGAAAATAACCGGAGAAATAATCTCTCTACCTATGTACCCAGAGTTAAGCGTTGAGGAAGTTGATTACATCTGTGGTTGCATTCGCGAATTCAGCGAAACCAGATCAAATGTGGCGGTTGGGCGGTAGGTCACCTGATGCGTAGCCGGCCAGTATTCGCAGCAGCATGTAAAAGGCAGGAGAGAAGTAAAGCTTATGGGTAGGTGACCTCATGGTGCCACTTTTTAGTTGGCGGTCCATTATCATACTGACCATTGGACTTATCGTGGGAGTCGGGCTGGGCATAGTTTATTTTATGGTCAGCCTGTCGCTCAGCTCCTCAGGAAGTGGCACCTGGAGAAACGATGTCAAGATTCAGGTGGTAAACCCCAGTTCTTCTTACCTGTCTCTGTTAAACCTGCAAACTAGAACGATAGGCTACGTTGCCAAGGCGCGTAGCCTGGATTTCCTCGAGTTCCTCAGTCAAGAACTAGCCGACCAGGCACCTGAGTACCACCATACTATTGATGAACTGGTCCGCATGATAAGCATAGAAAATGACAAGACAGGTGACACGCCGGCTCTTAGGGTAGTCGTCACCGCCTCTACCTTTGAGGAGGCCGCTTTCCTGACCACCAAAGTCCCGGAGTACTTCAAGAACTATTCAATTGCCGAAGAAACCACTAGGCAGAAACAAGAACAGGAAAATATCCTGAAAACAATCGGGACGGTCAAGAAAGAACTCCTGGAATCTAAACAGCAGTTAAGTGCCCTGGCACAGCAAGTTGCGGCCAGTGATATCCAAAACAATCTCGAATATATTGCGCTCAAAGCAAAGATTGCGGCGTTGGACGCGGAAGTGGCATTCCAAGCATCCGAGTTATGCAATCTGATTGCGGCAGGTAATGTCGGCAAATATGCCAATTCACAACAGCAGGAATACGAGGTAACCCTGCAACAAATAAGTAATGTCAGTGTCGCTCTCTCTGAAGCTGAGAAGGAATTACAGGCTCTGGAACTGAAAAGGGGTGATATCAATAAGGATGCCCAAACCATTTTACTCGATGCCAAGGCAAAGGCATTACAGACAGAAATTGACAAACGGATGAATGGCTATTCAACGGTAGATAGTGCTGGTCAGGTGACGCGTGTCGTCGGCTTGGCGGAGATGATCTCCACTGGTGTTACCTCAGGCCCGGCCTATGCAAATGCTCTAAGAAAGGTCGAGACGGCTAGCATGGCTCTGGCAGAAGCCAAAAAGGAGCTGGCCGTTCTGGAGAGCCAATCCGTCTCCGATAGCTCGGGGGCAAGTGAGGAAGACCAGACCTACTGCGCTGTCCAAGTCAATGTTGAAGAACTAAAAACCGAACTGCCCGCCCTGAGAGAAAAGCTAACCGGGTTGGCTCGGGCAGGCGCGGGGGGAAGTAGCCAACCAGACGCTCAGGCAGCTTTCGAGAGGACCAGCGTGGCTCTAGCTGAGGCCAAAAAAGAACTCGCGGTTCTGGAGAACCCGCCGGGTGACAACGGCTTAACGGTACACATAGACTATCAGCTTGTCCAAGCTAATATTAAGAGTCTAACTGATAAATTAGCCCGTTTGAACGACGATCTGAACGCTTCGCTCGTCAGCAATACCAATGCATTGCAGTCAGCTAATTACCTTTCCATAGGAAAACCGGATATACCTGCTCCTGTAATCCCCGTGACGCGTCAAACTGCCATGATGATAGGCGGTATAGCCGGGATAGGGGTTGCCTGGTTAGTACTTAATTTCAGGTGGCTATTATCTTCATCACCCCAGAAAGAGGATGACGAGGCATGAAAGCGTTAATTCTGGTTACCGGTGCCGCCGGATTCATAGGTTCCCACCTGGCAGAGCGGCTGGTCCATCTCGGGTACCGGGTCATAGGCCTGGATAACTTCGACGATTTCTATGACCCCGCCATCAAGTGGCACAATATCAGCACCCTGAAGACAATGGACAGCTTCCAGCCGGAGCAAGGGGACATTCGGGACAGCTCCCTATTAAATCGTATCTTCAGGGCTAATGACATTGATGTGGTGGTTCACCTGGCAGCTCTTGCCGGGGTAAGGCCATCACTTGACAAGCCCCTCCTCTATCAAGATGTCAATGTAGGGGGCACCATAAACCTGCTGCAGGCGAGCCGGACCTGCGGGGTAAAGAAATTCATTTTTACCTCTTCCTCATCTGTCTATGGCCTTAATGGCCAGGCTCCATTCAGAGAGGAATCTAACGTTAATTACCCCCTGTCACCCTACGCTGCTTCCAAGGCAGCGGCGGAGCTTTTTTGCCGCACTTATAGTCACCTCTACAGCCTGCCGACAGTAGTAATCAGACCGTTCACAGTATACGGCCCTCGCCAGAGGCCGGAAATGGCTATCCATCATTTCGTCAAAATGATAGATCGTGGGGAAGAAGTCACCATCTTTGGTGACGGTAGCACCGGCCGGGACTACACCTACATCGGCGATATCATAGCCGGTCTTGAGGCCGCCCTAGCTTACCAGGGAGACCTGTTTCAGATATTTAACCTGGGGGCCAGCCGGGTGGTGAAAATTAGCTATCTCCTCAAGCTTATTGAAGAGGCCCTGGGGAAAAAGGCCAGAATAAAATACGTGGCACCGCCCCCCGGTGATGTACCCGTCACGCTGGCCGATATCTCTAAAGCTCAAGCGATGATAGGCTACCAGCCCCGGACAAACATCGAAGAAGGCATAGCTCTTTTCGTCCGGTGGTACAGGACAAATGCGAGGTAGAAACGTGAGGATTTTAGTGGTCACCAATATGTATCCCACGCCGGATATGCTTCCCTTTGGCATCTTTGTCCAGGAGCAAGTGGAGTCGCTGAGGAAGGAAGGAGTCGAGGTTGATGTCCTCTTTGTTAACGGGTTGAAGAACAAGCTCAACTATATATGGGGTATCTTCCGCCTATGGGCCCATCTTTTGACTCATCACCGCTATGACCTCATCCACGCCCACTACGTTTTCTCCGGCCTCATCGCTCGTACTCAGTTTCTCTACCCGGTTGTGCTCACCCATCATGGCTTCGAGGTCTTCGTGAGCTGGCAGCGCTTTGCTTCGCGAATGATCACCCATCTGGTAGATAAGGTTATCCTCGTATCGCCGGAGATGAAGGCAAAGCTCAAGTACGATAAGGCCGTAGTCATCCCCTGCGGTATTAACTTTGATTTATTCAGGTCTATGCCTAAGGAAAAGGCCAGAGAAGAGCTAAACCTAGCTCAAGACAAGAAGCTGGTCCTGTGGGCCGGGCAATATACACGACCGGAGAAAAGGTTTGATATCGTCAAAGAAGCGGTGGCCGTGGCCCAGAAGAAAGACCCATCGGTAGAGTTTGTCCTGCTTTCCGGGAAAGATCATGATGTGGTACCCGCATATATGAATGCCTGTGATGTGCTTCTTCTCGTCTCCGACGCCGAGGGCTCACCTATGGTCGTCAAGGAGGCCATGGCCTGCAATCTACCTGTCGTCTCCGTACCGGTTGGGGACGTGCCCGAGGTTATCGGCGGCACCGATGGTTGCTACCTCTGCACCCAGGACCCCACCGATGTTGCCGATAAACTCCTCCTCGTTTTGAGTAATGGGAAGCAAACCAATGGACGGGAGCACATAAAGCACTTGGAACTGGGGCATATCAGCCGGAGAATCATTACTCAATACGAGGAAGTAATGCGAGATAAAAAATCCCGCGTTCTACCCTGGCTGCGTCAGAACCACGATTAAAAAGGATACCAGACTACGATAAAAAGCGGAGGGCCAAATGTTTGGTAGTAAGGTCTTCGGGCACGGGGAGGTTTTTTCTGAAATCTTGCATCGCCCCGTATTCGAGGGGAGGGAAAGAGGCTTAACCAAAGAACTGGTCAAGTCTTTCGGCTTCTTATACACCCGACTATTGGACTGGCCGGTTGCGGAGCCACGCATATCTAGACTGGTGAAACTAGCGGGCATAAAGAATTCATGAAACGCGTCTGCATAATACGCCATAGTAGCTATCCGGAGGTACCTCCTACCAGAAGGAACGCCCAGGCCCTGGTATCCCACGGCTACGAAGTGGATGTCATTTGCTCGAGAAAGAACGGCCAGCAAAGCCGAGAGGTCATTCAGGGGGTGACGGTATACCGGCTACCCATGGAACACCACAGAAGGGGCGCGCTGAGATATTTGTACGAATACCTGGCTTTTTTCTTGCTGGCATCCTGGAAACTCGCCCGTCTCTCCCTGAAAAGAAGATATCAGGTGGTGGAAGTGGACGCCATGCCCGATTTCCTGGTCTTTGCCGCCCTTTTCCCTAAACTCCTGGGAGCCAAGGTTACACTCAACATGCTTGATTTCGTACCCCTTACATATGCTGACCAGTTCAAAATCAGCCCCCACCATATACTTATCAGAGTACTAAGTTTGGTGGAGATGGTATGCATGAGATTTGCTGACCATGTCATACTGCCTCACGGGCCGCTGCGCGAAAAATACTTCAATAAAGGCATTGCCTACTCCAAGACATCAGCCGTGCTGAACGTACCTGATGAAAGCATTTTCCATCAGGGCGCAGCTTCCCCAAAAGGGCCGGAAGCGGGTTATTTTCAGCTTATTACCCATGGCAGCTTACTGAAGAAATACGGGGTACAGACGCTGATAAAGGCAGTACCTTTATTGACGCCCCATATTCCAGAATTGAAGCTCAGTATAGTGGGAGACGGTGAATACCGCCCCTATCTAGAGGAATTGGCGCAGGCTCTGCGTGTTGAAGATTACGTTCACTTTACCGGGTTCGTGCCCATGGAGGAGGTACCCCGCCTGATATCTCAAGCCGATGTCGGTGTGATCTCCCTCTTAATCCGCATGATGCCGACCAAGCTGTTTGAGTATATCGCCATGGGCAAACCGATTATCGCTACTGATTTCCCGTCAATGAGGAGCTATTTTAATGATGAAGCGGTTAGGTACTACAAGTCTGGAGACGAACACGATCTGGCACGCGGTGTGTTAGACCTTTACAGGAATCCCGAAAAGAGAGCCAGGCTGGCGGCATCCGCCTCGGCAGTTTACCAGAAGTTCCGCTGGGACGTAATGAAGTATGAATATCTCAAGGTCTTTGACCAGCTGACCAACGGTAAGGGCCGTGGTCTTCCGGAAGAAAAACTGACTGTGTCCGGTCTATCTCAAAAAAAGTGAAACATGTAACGTGATACACGGATAAAAGTAGTGTCAAACACGGCAGCAGTTACATATCAACCCCGGTGGTTTCAGAACCAGCTCCTGCTCCCCGGAGCCGTAGCGTTAGCCAGCATGTTCTGGTTAGCTGAAAATGACAAATTGGGGATCAGTGGGCCGCTTCTTCTCGTGTTGCTGGCCCAGCTCGTTCTTTTCCTGCTTCTCCTGCGTCGGCCAATTTGGGCGATGGCAGCCTTAATAGTTGGACAGTTTACATCAAGCAATTACATGATTTCCATAGCCGGGCTACAGGTCAGCATTCGTTTTCTCTGGGCGATTCTGGCTCTCATCATTCTGGTACCCATGCTAAGTAAAAACGGGGGGGTAAAATTGGGCAGCGGGGCACGGCGCATCATTATCCCAGCGGCCATTATGGTCAGCGCCGCCACCGTGGCTAATCTCGTAAATACGGACCTTGCCCAGACTATGCAATATTTACGGATGAATGTTGCTTCGCTGGTCATCCTGTTTCTCCTACCCGCGACCGTTAAGAATGAGAAAGATTTAAAGCGACTCGCTCTGGTAGCTCTGATTACCTGTTCGCTGTCGGCCATATTTGCCCTATTACAACGTCTTTATCTACAAGGCTGGTTGCCACTCTACGAACTCTATGAAGATTCGGTAGCGTGGCACAGAGTAGCGGGGCTTGCGGAAAGCCCGGTTCAGATGGGCTTTGGCCTGCCTCTGATTTTGCTGCCCATGTTAGCCATATACCTCTCAGGTGGCGCCGATTCACGTGTTAAAAAACTTTTCATATTACTCGCCGCAATTATGGTTGCGGCCCTCTTCTTCACCTTTACCCGGTCGGGAATCTATTCCCTGATACCGGGAGTACTGCTGATGGTTCTCCTGATGAAAGGCAAGCCCAAAAAAGAGCTCTTCATGGTCACTCTGGTTCTGTTCGCTGGTTTCCTGTTTTTTGTTAACCAGATAGGTAGCCGTTACATCCAAGGGTTTACCTCGGAGTCAAGCGCCGCCGGACGCCTGGTACTCTGGTCTGCAGGGTTGGACATTGCCCTAGACCACCCTATTCTAGGTATCGGGGCTAATCAATTCATAGAGGTATCAACGGAGTATGCCGAAACCATCGATCCCAGCATGATAACAGTTCGTGGAGCAGAAAGGGTCCTGGGGCGTTACGAGGCTCACAATGATTTCCTCACCATGTGGACATCCTTCGGCACGGCGGCCCTGCTCGCTTACCTATGGATATTCGTGGGCATCTTTCGCAATAACCTGGCATCCTACAGAAAATCGCCAACGCCTTTCCTCAAAGCCCTCTCTCTCGGTTTACTGGCGTCTTTAGCGGCCTATATCGTGAATGCGGCAACCCATAATGTCATGGGCAGTTCGATGCTCATATGGATCCTGGGTGGTCTTTCCATCGCCACAACCAAGGTAGCCTTATCACAGCCGCCCTCCCTAGTAGAGGAGACTCGATGAAAAACCATAGAATTACCGTGATGTTCCCCGTAAACTACCTGGGCTTCGGGGGGGCTGAGCAGCAGCTCCTGGAGCTGGTGAGAGGTATAGACAAGAAGCGCTTTATGCCCTTGGTGATCCCCCTTTTCCCCGGTGGCCAGCTGGAGCCGGAGGTAAGAAAAATCTCCGGCGCGGGACTCATCTCTGTGAATAGAAAAGGGAAATATGACTTCTGGGTTGCGACCAGAATGCTTTCTCTTCTGCGGCAGAAAGAAGTAGATGTCATCCAGCCGTTCCTTACCCCGGCTACCTTCTTCGGGCTGTTGCCCGCCGTGATAAACCACACTCCCGTGAAGATAGTTACCGAACGCAGTGGCGTGTGGTTGAATACCAGCCTGGGTCATAAGGTCTACCAGAAGATGGAGGACTTCCTCACACGCTTTGCCGACTGGGTCGTCCCTAATAGTGAGGCCGGTAAGAGTATGTTACTTAGGCGGGGTATTAACCCGGCCCGGATTAAGGTGATCTACAATGGCATAAACCTTGAGCGTCTTCGACCTGATCACGTTAAGGTAACCCAGATACGGAAACAGATGAAGCTTCCACCCGACGGAATGGTGGTGGGGATTACGGCCAGTCTCACTCCAGCTAAGGACCACGCCACGTTCCTGCACTGCGCCAGGATGATACATCAGGCTCTGCCGCAGACCAAGTTCGCCATCCTTGGTGATGGCCCGCTGAGGCCAGGCCTCGAGAATATGGTCCGGGAGTTAGGTATGGAGTCCTGCGTCACATTCTTCGGCAAGCAGTGGGACATCGGCTCCTATATATCAGCATTCGATGTGTTCTGTCTCTGTTCCGTGGACCATGAGGGCTGTTCCAATGCCACGTTGGAAGCCATGGCCCTTGGCAAGCCTGTGGTAATTACAGATGTGGGCGGTAACCGGGAAATAGTGAAACACGGTAAAACTGGCCTTTTGGTTCCTGTCCGGAATCCAGGGGTTCTGGCTGACGGCATCCTCGCTTTTCTCCGGCAGCCGGAATGGGCACGAGATATAGCGCTATGTGCCCGAAAAATGGTGCTCTCGCGGTTTAGCCTGGCACGTATGGTGAACGACTATGAACGGTTGTATGAACAAGCCATGCAGATTAAGCGGAAAAGATGAACCGGCATACGAAAACAAGGCGGCAAGAAGAGATCTGGATTTAACAACAAGTTACTATGGGGACCACGCGTCACCACATCTCAAGGGTAGTCAAGAGGTCCCCGGCGGGAGGTTAACTTGATACGTAAATGGCTCAGAACGCTAATTCATCTACTGCCCGAAAACTTGGAAGCCAGGATTCTGCGAGTCTGGCGCTCAAGGAGACTCTGGATAAATAGACTCAGGCTGACGCTCTGGGCATCCAAATCAATGACGAGATACCTTTTGGATGATACTGTTTACTGGATCGACCCTAAAAAAATAGTCTTTGCCATGAATAGCGAAGGGTTCTATCAAGACCCGCCACCTTCCGGGAAATTGGAAAATAGTGAATTCAACATCTACAAGTATAAAGGCAGAGTGGTCGGTGGTGATTGGGATAGGCTGGAAAAGAGATTCAGTGAACTTGATTTCCATCGGTCTTACGAGGAAAGGGCCTTAAAAGGAACCGGCTGGGAGCAGTTACCATACTACAAACGTGTCTTGGGGCAGATCGAAAATGGGATAGAAAAATGGGGGTGCCGGAATAAACAGGAGCTTGATGCGAGATGTGCCCTGCTGGACAGGATCTTCAACGACATGAAGAAAAATGGCTATCGAAGTCGGGCGCTGCAAAGAAATGAGCAGGGCAATGACAGCCTGCTTGACGGAGACGACGAAATCGCTGTGAACATTGGCCGGCACGGTGACCTGATATTCAATAACGGAAGGCATCGCCTGACATTCGCCAAGATCGCCGGAGTTAAAAACGTCCCAGGAACGATTACTGTTCGCCATAGTTCGTGGGAGGAATTTAAGAGAGAGATTGAAGCGTACGCCATGAGGAATAAAGGTAGAGTCTATGCCCCTTTGACGCATGTTGACTTACAGAATATTCCCATCCATTACAGTCACGAAAGATTTGAGATGATAAGAGAAAACGTGGAGGAGGGCAACAGTACTCTATTAGACATCGGAGCGCATTGGGGCTACTTTTGCCACAGATTTATGGAGGAAGGGTTTCACTGCACTGCTGTGGAAATGGACCCACAAAGCTTATATTTCCTGAACAAACTAAGGAGAGCCGAGAACAGGAGTTTTGAGGTCATCCCGGAATCAATTTTTGCCTTCCGCAAAAGGGGGTCCATGAAATATGATGTTGTTTTAGCCCTGGCCATCTTCCATCATTTCTTGAAGGAGAAACAGTCCTTCGAGGATTTGAAGAGTCTGCTGCACAGCCTGGATATAAATGAGATGTACTTTGAGCCCCACCTTTATGATGAGGCACAAATGGAAGGCGCCTTTGCCAACTTTTACCCCGAAGAATTTGTAGGATTCATTTTGGAGAATAGCTGCCTGAACGGCTATAAACTTATAGGAAAATGTGAGGAGGAAAGAGCCGTATACAAGCTCTGGAGATAGTCTTTACCAGCGATAGAAACTGTGTCAGTCAAACACAGGTCTCCTTGGCCTTTCTGGCGTTGGGTCTGTTGCGAAGATGAAAAGAAGGAAGGTTTTACCCAGCCTCGGGCATCACTAGAGAGAATTAGCTTCAAACCAGCATCGGACCATCAACCACCGGAGAACATGATTCCAGCCGTATTTCAGCATTGCGGCACCAGCGAAGAAGCTCATAGCCTGGCGATACCTTACGATGAGGAAGTGAATAGTGATGAAAATGTATGACAAAGACAAAAAAAGACTGGTCTACATTAGAGAAAAGGCGACGCCGGATTTCTGGGACAACCGCTGGGATGTTACGGATTTTAAGCAGGCCGTGCAGAAACATAAGAATAATAGATTCTGTTTAAGCATGCTGCATAAATATATCCCCGACAAGAAAGCACGAATATTAGAAGGTGGCTGCGGTTCCGGGCTGCTCGTTTACTGCATGCACACTCATGGGTATGAATGTATCGGGATCGATTTCGCGGAAAGAACAGTTCGGCGGACAAAAGAGGCTTTCCCCGAACTTGATGTTAGGGTTGGCGATGTGAGAAATCTGCCATTCCCGGACAATTACTTTAGAGGATACTGGTCAGTCGGCGTCATAGAGCACTCCTGGGACGGATATCATGATATTCTGAGCGAGATGCGCCGGGTACTGGTCAAAGACGGCTATGTATTCCTGACTTTCCCGTATATGTCGTCCCTGAGGAAATTAAAAGCAAGACTGGCTTTATATCACAGATTCAACAGGGAACTCGTGGACACAGAGAACTTCTACCAGTTTGCTCTGGAAACCCAAACGGTAATAAAAGACTTTCAAGGGGCTGGGTTTAAACTGATAACTTCCCGACCCCGAGAAGGGATAGCAGGATTTTGTGACGAAGTGAGCCTTTTCAGGTCCTCACTACGGAGATGCTACAAGTACGGCGGGCCAAATTTACTGGTTAAACGTTTCAGATTCCTGCTCAACAAAATACTGGTAACCTTCGCCGGTCATGATACCATTTGCGTTTTCCTAAAAGAGTGAATCCATAAACACGGGGAAAGACCAGCTCCTGCGAAGGACTGACAACAGATGTTTAAGTACGGGCACTTTACCCGAAGATAAGAAAGGAGCTACCCAGGAAGCTCGAGTATGACTATAGCCGGGACTATTGCGAAAAATACCACTTTTGGCACCATCCAATCGGTAACAGAACTAGGTATAGTTTTTGCCATCGGTATTGTGCTGACACGCAGCCTGGGTACAGAACAATATGGCCTTTATGCCTATCTGATGTGGCTTTTTACCCTGGCGGAACTGGTCATCAACATGGGTCTGGGGGAAATGAGCCGAAGGTTCATCGCCGAGGCAGTTGGCCGTGCGAGTGCTCGTGAGCCAGCGGGCTTTGTTCAACTCACGCTGATGCTCAGGATCGGGGTGGCCCTGGTCGTCTGCTCTGCCATCCTGATATCTTCTGGTCACTGGGCCCGGCTGAGTGGCGACCCGGGCAATCAGATACTCTTTGTTCTTATTGCCTTGGCGACACTGCCCAGTGCCTTCCAATTGACACTCATCAATGCCTTTAAAGGGTTCCAGCAATTCAAGTATTCCCTCTACGTCAGTCTGACCATGAATCCCCTGCGCCTAGTACTGATCGTAGTTTTGATGGTCCTAGGCTTTGATATCATGGCGGTCTTAATCCTGAACATTGCCATACCGGTCCTGGGTATAATGGTCGGCTTTCTTTTCCTGCGCCGGCTGGTACCGCTCCAAAGCCTGTTTTCGCCCTCGTTACTGTCCCGCGATACCAGGAAACGGGCACTGAAATATTCTTTGACGATGGCAGGCGTGCTGTTCCTGGTCTATGTGGTCAACCAGCAAGCTCAGCCATTCTTTATAGGGTTATACTGCCCGTTAGAGAATGTGGGTTTCTTTCATCTGGCCTTGAGGTTGAGTGCGCCGGCAGTGTTATTACCAACAGCTTTCGCCTTTGTGCTCCTGCCAGCCATCTCAGAACAGTTTGGCAGGGGTGATATGGAGAAAATAAAGCAGATATACCTCACTTCGGCCCGGTACCTGATGGTGGTGGCTCTGCCGATAGCCGTGGGCATGAGTGCTCTGGCAAAACCGATTATCAATCTGTTTTATGGGGCGGAGTACACTACCGCAGCCACTCTATTGCAGATTATCGTGATACCATTCGCTATCTCCAGTATTGCCAGCTCCGCTTACTCTCTTATTTGCGGGATAAATCGCCCCGGCTTTATTTTGAAAACCAACCTGTTCCTAGCCGCTCTCAGCATCGGCCTGAACCTCTGGCTTATCCCGCGTTATGGCGTCCTGGGAGCGGCTGTAGCCAGTACGATACCTCTGGTTATCGTACTTCCAATTTACATTACCTATGTCTCCAGAAGTATCGGAGCCTCCTGGCCGGTGAAGGATACCTTAAAGATAGCTCTGGCCTCCCTGATTATGGGCCTGCCGGTGTACGCTCTTCAGAGCCAACTCGGCGGTGTCCTGAGCCTGGTGCTGTGTATACCCCTTGGAGCCGTCATATATGTTGCGTCTATCTTTGCCCTCAGAGTGGTAAAAGAGCAGGACATGGTCATCCTTAAGGGTATTCAGGACTCCCTGCCCCTGTTTCTGAGAAAAAACTATATTGTGCTTATAGGATTTATGGAGAGGTTCGTCACTGGAACAAAGCACGCCACCGGGCAGTAGGATTATTGCAGCCAATATCACCCGCGGGTAAGGTGCCAAAAAATGGCGAGTGACCTTGTATCTCAAACAGCGTGATAGAGTATCCTTTGAGGGATGGGTGTGGCAGGCCGATTGACCTTAGGTCTTGCAACACCGTGGGGCAGCATGGTCACCGCACCCGAATCTTCAGAAGTGCCCGGTGTCGGGAAAGTGGTATCATCCTCCCTCCTCATTGAACTGCCTGAGTTGGGGAAGTTGAACCGCCGTAAAATCCCTGCCCTGGTGGGCGTGGCTCCCTTCAATAGGGACAGCGGCACCATGCGCGGGAGGCGTACGGTATGGGGTGGGTGGGCCAAGCTGAGAGCTGTCCTGTACATGGCGGCATTGGTAGCGTCAAGGCGTAATCCCATCATCGCTGCTTTCTACCAGCGTCTGTTGAAGACTGGTAAGGCCAAGAAGGTGGCTTTGGTGGCCTGCATGCGTAAGCTGTTGACAATTCTCAATGCCATGATGCCTACGACGATGACCGTTTGGCAACCGGAAACCGTCCTCCAGCATGTTTCCACTGAGGTATAATGAGGATAGTTGCTGCCCCTATCCCACTTCTATCTGTGTATTGACATAGCCTTTCTGTTGATATACCTTTGCATCGGAGTATATAAAAACATGGGAAGACCCTGGTGGCACGATAGCTACTGGCAAAAAGAAACGAAACTACCGAGACGTTTCAGAATACCCAAACGACAAGTATGGGTCTGGATTGCGCTGGTGGTAGTTTCATTACTCTTGGCAGCCAGCAGCACTAATTTCCACCCGATTGCCTGGTTAGTTGGGTTCGTTTACTACATCTGCCGCATACTGACAATTATCATTTTCATACGAGTCATGCTTTCATGGTTTGCGATTAGCAGACATTCTCTGTTAATAGGGCTGCTTGATGACATTACCGAGCCAATCTTATCCCCGTTAAGGCGAGTAATTCCCAGACTCGGCTTATTTGACCTTACACCGTTAGTCGCTATAGCTGCTCTATCTTTTATTCCCTTTATTATCACTCGTCTTGTCAGCTAGCATTCCGATATTCCTCGCCAGTACCTCTCTCAATTGTCCTGACCACATTCCACACGCCCAGGATTTGCTTCTAGCTAAAGCTATTGACAAGATAGTTTAACTGGAATAGTATTTAATCACTCAATACTTTGCCTTTGACAGTGGAGGATATCGAGATGTCTGATGGAGGCAGTAGTTTCAGGAAATACATGATAGTGGCAGTTATCGGTGCAGTTGGCGGTGGAGTACTTATCGCAATGGCCACTCGGGCGATGCCCAGGATGATGTCAGGAATGATGCAAAAGATGATGACTCACATGGGTGGAGAAGGCTGTAACCCGGTAGAGATGTGACGGAAAATGATGGGGGCTTCGGAGAAGCCTGAGACTGATTCAGATTAGCGGTCATTACTCTCTACCAGCGTAACTACATTCCGCACGCCCATGAGTTCAGATTCACCTTTTGACTGGGAGTCAAAAGGTCGAGAGTTCGAGCCTCTCCAGCTCCACCAAATATTGAAGCTAAAAAAGCCTTTAAGTTGATTATTGCTTAAGGGCTTTTTCGTTAATTGGCAATAAATTGGCAATAATCGTT
>SDBT01003106.1_pt1 | contig 28869 bp, 26 predicted proteins | sample 2277101 | NCBI WGS metagenome assembly SDBT01 (sample SAMN10404973, study PRJNA504765) | marine sediment metagenome | isolation source: marine sediment core GS10_PC15, 103 cmbsf | place: Arctic Ocean: Southern Knipovich Ridge | collected 2010
ATAAACATTCCACCCCTACGGGGTTCACGCATCTGGATTTATCACTTTCATCTGCTTAGCTTAATGCGTATGGAGCTTCGCCCTCCCGGACAAGATGCAGAGATTTCTTCTCAGACTTGCTGATAACTGACAACCGAAAACTGAAAACTATTCTCCCCTTCGTGCCTTAGTGTTTGGCTAAATGAGAAAGTTATATAATTCACAATCCTAAGCGGGAGATAATTTTGACTTCAGGAAGGGAGGCCAGGAGTTACTGGAATTTCGTCTGCACGGTTAACGCTAGAAACAACACTGGCGGGGTGTTCGCTCGCGGATCTCTGACCGCTTGAACTGCGATGAGATTTCGCCCTTGGTTCAGGAAAGTATGGACTTTGAAACTACTGATCTTGGGCCACTCTTCCGCCTCAGCGACCCATCTGCCGTTCAGATAAACATTTGTCCTGCCGCCGCACGCTACACTGAGTTCTGCTGTCATGGGTTCGGCGTCTATGCGAAAAACCCGTCTGAAGAATACATCCCCGCGCTGACTCTTAACCGACGGATGCCATACAGGCTTGAGATTCGTTTCTACCGCCAACTGTCTGAGTTCCGGCTCCATGTTTTTACCCGGCAGGAGTTTACATGGCTCCCAATCCCATTCATGAGATAGAGAGGGATCGGATTTCCAGCCATCCATCTGTTTTCTGGATACGAACCATGAGTCATCGCTAACGATAGTGATGAGGTGTGGAAAAACTCTATCTCCTTGCCCCATTCTAAGACTTGAGGTGATAAGTGTTACCTTTGCCTTTGACTTTTTCCCGCCGACTTTTTCCGTGGTGATTTCACCTAGCTTCACCGGCTCATTCATATTGGGCACATCCATCCTGAAGACGTCCAGTTTTGTCCCTCTGGAGATGCCATCGCTTTTGCGGAGGTCGATCATGACCTCAGTACCTTTGGCGAATACATATAGAACGTAGCCTCTGGAGTCTGCCGGGGAGATTTTTTCCTGCGGACTTGTGGCGCTCCCGCATCCGCATATAACGGGATAGATGGCAGATACCGCGAGATACAGAACACAGATTGCCACGTATCTTTTGCTTCTGCCTCTTTGTATTTCCATCTTTGCGAAGTCCCAACTTCGGAGAATTACCCGGCGTTATCTGGCGGAACTGTATATTTCGCAGGGATCGTAAATACGAAGCTGTTCCCTTTTGGCAGTTGATCCAGATATTCCTCCGAGATCATAGTTTCCTTGACTATTGATTCTTGAGCTATATATCTTCCTGTAGCAAAATAGCACGGTTCGACCCAGATGTCTCCACCATGCTTTCTGACTATCTCTCTGGTTGTATTCAGTCCTATTCCTGTGCCTCGTCTTCCAAGCGTCACATATTTCTCAAAGATTCTCTCTCTATCCCCTGCCTTAATCCACTCACCTATGTTAGCAACGTTAAAGTAGTGATAGCCGTTTTGTGGTCCAACATAGCCAAGAAGTATTTCTGTGCCGATAGTGCCATACTTCGTTGCATTGGTTATAAGATTATTGTATACGATCTGAATATATGCTGGATCACAGACGACTTCCAGTTCTCCGGGGATATCGATCCGCGCGCTCATCCCTTTCTCTGCCATCGTCTCCCGCTGATGATCCATAATCTCTTCGATAACTTCGTTGTAGAAGCTGGCTCTCTTTGGGGCAAGATTCAGCTCACCTGAACTTATTGCCGACAAAGTCAAAAACTCTTCTATCATTGACGCAGCGCTCTCCGCTCTGGACACGATCCTGTAGAGAAACCTCTCCTTCTGCTCATCAGGTACACCAGGCTCAAGTACCGCCCTTGCAAGAGTAGCTATAGATGAAAGTGGGCTTTTCAGTTCGTGCGAGACCACCTGGGTAGCATTCTCAGAGAACCGGATTAATTCATGCAGCCTGGTGTTGTCCTGGATAACCTCTATCACGTGGCTAACTTCCCCTTCCGGATTTTTCAGTGGGAAACAATAGACATCCAGATACCTTGTTCCTTCACTGCTTTTGTGTAACACTCCCAGAGATTTGTCCTCCAATCCTGTTTTGATTGTCCTTCGAGCCGGGCAGAAGTCTTCAGGGCATGGTTCCTGATTGCCAAAGCTAACCTCATAGCAATGCCTGCTTTTTATGTTCTCCTCAAGAACTCCATGCATTTCACGATATTCCCGATTAGCCCAGACGATCTTCAGATCGGAATCCACTATGGCAATGGAGAGGCCCATTGAGTTAAGTACCTTCAGTCCGGGTTGCTGTCCTAAAATTGATTCCAATTCATGCTCAAGTTGGATTTCTTCCGTCCTCATTTATACCTCCACGGCGCCTCATGCGTTACTCGTTACGCGCCAGTATATTAGCCAGATCAGCGAACTCTGAAATGCTCAATGTCTCGCCTCGTCTTTTTGGATCAAATCCGAGGGCTTGCAGCGCTGAATCCACCGCAGCGGCGTTAAATTTAACGCCGCTGCGGTGGATTTCTTCAGGCCTGCCTGCCAGACGAAGGGCATTCCTCAGAGTCTTACGTCTGTATTGGAAAGCAGCTCTGACTATATAAAAGAAGAGTTGTTCATCCCTCACATTCACGGGTGGACTGGATCTTATATTCAGTTTAACCAGAACCGAATCAACCCCAGACTTCGGATAAAAGCTGGCAGCAGGGACATGCCTCAGTATCTCAACATCCGAACGATAGGCAATGGCGATGGAGATAGAGCCATAATCTTTCGTGCCCGGCGATGCTGCTATTCTTGCACCCACCTCTCTCTGCACCATTGCCAGAAACATTTGAATAGGCAGCCGGGAGGATTCATCCAATACTTTCATCAAGATCGGTGTTGTAATGTAGTACGGAAGATTGCCTACGACCTTGATGTTGGGTCGCCGACTGCCAGAAATCAATGTCCGGAAATCCAGATTAAGAATATCTCCATGAATTAGATTTACATTGGGTTTGTCCTGACAGGTAGACTGTAGAACACGGAAAAGCCCTTTGTCCAACTCTACAGCTATTACACTGGCGGACGACAGAGCCAATCGCTGTGTGAGTATGCCCGTGCCCGCCCCGATCTCCAGAATCACATCCTCCGGTGAAAGTTCAGCCGCCTCAACAATAGCGTCCAGCACTCTCGTATCTACGAGGAAACTCTGCCCAAGACGCTTCCTGGGACGGAGACCAGCGTTCTGCAAAAGCTCTCTGGTGTGCTTGTAAAGGAACATGTGACCTTATAATTGCAGGAATGATTTGACTTCGTCCAGTATAGCATCAGCGACATCGCGTTTGGACATGAGCGGGAGCTTCCTCTTATGACCGGATGAGTCTATGAGCCAGACTATATTTGTATCGGTACCGAAGCCTGCGCCTGGCTGTGAAACATCGTTGGCGGCGATCAAATCCAAATTTTTCTTTTGCAGCTTTTCCAGCGCGTTATCCAGGACATTCTCTGTTTCCATAGAAAATCCCACAAGGATCTGTCCGTCAGGCTTACTCTGGCCGAGTTCTGCTATAATATCCGGATTACGCTCCAGTACCAATGTCATTTGATCCTGCCCCTTCTTGATTTTTTGCGGGCTGATATTTTGGGGACGATAGTCCGACACCGCAGCCGCCATAATTACCACATCTGCCTGCGAAGCGCGCTTAAGAACAGCATCTCGCATCTGGATTGCAGATTCTACTTTTACCAGCGTCACATCCCGCGGATCAGGTAAGGCAGACGGGCCGCTGATCAATGTAACATCAGCGCCACGGCTGGACGAGGCTTCTGCAACAGCATATCCCATCTTTCCGCTGGATCTATTGGTTATGAACCTGATTGGGTCCAGCGCTTCATGTGTAGGACCAGCGGTCACCAAAATCTTTTTCCCTTTGAAATCGCTGGGTTTACTTACTAAACGCTGGATCTCCTGAATTATTTTCTCCGCGTTCGCAAGCCTGCCTTTACCTTCATATCCACAGGCTAACTGTCCATATTCAGGCTCTACAAAGGCGAAACCGTGTCGTCGCAATATCTCCATATTCTCCTGAAAGATAGAATTGTCGAACATGTGGCAGTTCATCGCCGGGGCAATGAGGATAGGGCATCTGACAGCCAATGCAGTAGTGGAGAGCATATCATCAGCTATGCCGTGAGCCAGCTTGGCTATTATATTCGCCGTAGCTGGCGCGACCACAAGAATATCTGCCCTGTCGGCCAGAGATATATGTTTGGGCTGCCAGTCCGCAGCTTCAGCAAACATATCTACCACAACCGGATTCCGGGATATAGACTGGAAGGTCAATGGCGCCAAAAGTCGAGTAGCATTCTGAGTCATAATAACGTTGACAGATGCACCCAATTTGGTAAGGCGGCTGGCTAGATCCACCGCCTTATATGCTGCGATACTGCCAGTCACACCCAGAAGCGCCTCTTTGCCATGCAGGGATAAGCTTCCGTGCCCGCCCATTACTCCTGCTTATCCTCCTCAGCCTGCTCATCCTGCTTGTCAGTCTCCGGACTATCATCAGATGGCGGCAGCAATTGTTTCTCCTCTTCTTCCTTTTTCTCCTCTTTGTCCTTTTCTTCCTCTTTCGCTTCGCCCTCAGCTTTTATTTCCAGCGTTTCCGGTTCGGGAGCGGTAGCTTTCTTCGCCGCCTCTATTTCCGATGCTTCCGCAAGAACAATAACCCCTTCCGCTATCTCTGCCAGAGCTATTGTAGTGGATTTAGAGGCCCCAGCCTTGATTAATGGTCTTTGTCCATCGTTGATGGCTCTTGCGCGCTTTGAGGCAACTATTACTGCCATATACTTGTTGGGAAATTTCTCTAGAACTTCGCTTATCAAAGTTGAGTCGTCTTTCATGTAACGATTACTCCTTTCTATTCGTCGAAACCAGGTTTTCGGATAAACCTCTAACCTTGATCAATTCGACGTCTTTCGTCGGTTAGAATGGATTGCACTTTTTTAACGGTATCATTTATCTTACGGTTTACCACTTTATAATCAAAATCATCGGCCTGCTTCATTTCCTGCAGTGCAGCATCAAGCCGCTTCTTTACGGAAGCCTCATCATCTGTGTTGCGACCTCTGAGTTGCGCCTCCAGAGCTGCTTTCGATTTGGGCAGCAAGAAGATAAAAACACCTTCGGGATACTTCTCCTGAAGTTTTATCGCTCCCTGAACATCTATGCCAATCAGTGCATCGCTGCTGCGCATCAGGTCACTCAAGTCCTTTCCCAATCTACCATAATATCTTCCATAAACTTCCGACCATTCCGCAAATTTCCCGTCTGCTATTGCCCTTCGGAACTCCGCTTCGCCCACAAAAATGTAGTCGATCCCGTCCACTTCGTTGGATCGTTTCTGTCGCGTGGTCAGGGATGTGGAATACTTCAGGAGCGGATCTCCTTTCAACAGTCGCTTTATAATAGTTGTCTTCCCAACCCCTGATGGGCCTGTGATAACCACTAACATTTGCGATGCGCACCTCTACTCTATGTTTTGAGCCTGTTCTCTCATTTTCTCATTTTCGTCTTTGAGGCGGATGCAGTTAGTAGAGATCTGGGCGTCGCTGGCTTTTGACGCGATGGTATTGACCTCTCGATTTACCTCTTGAAGAATAAAATCCAGATGTCGCCCCACAGGACCTTCTGTATTTTTCAGGACATCGCTTATCTGACAGATATGACTTCGCAGCCTGACGATTTCCTCGTTTATGTCACATCGATCAGCCATGATGGCTACTTCTGTAGCTATTCTGGATTCATCTATTGTGATATGCTTCTGCAAAAGATCGCTGATCCGCTGCAGAAGACGCTCGCGATATTCTTCCACAACTACCGGTGAGCGAGTGCTGATCTGCTCTATAAGCTCTGACATGCTCTTCAGTCGACTTGAGAGATCCTCCATCATAGCCGCGCCCTCAGTTGTCCTCACTTCGATGAGTTGATCCACAGCCGTCGCCAGAACGCGGCTCACAACTGACCAGGCCTCATCAATATTCTCCTCTCGTTCCTCAACGTTGATTACACCTGGCAGAGCAGCTATAGTGTTTATATTTATGGGTTCAGCAAGCGATAGAAAGCTCTTTATCTCTGCCAACTGCTTACAGTATTCTTTGGCCAGTTCCCTGTCAACAATAGCTCGGCTCCCGGAAGCAGCTTCGTTCCTGCTGAGACTCACTGAGACGTTGATCTGTCCTCGACTTGTCCTGCTCTTGATATAGCTGATTACTCGACTTTCCAGTGACGATAGGGTTTCAGGAAGTCTGACAATTACGGTACAAGTTCTGCTATTTACAGATTTTATCTCAACCGTAAAACGTCCCATTTCTGTATCGATCTCCCCGCGACCGAATCCTGTCATACTTTTTATCATAAACTAAAATCCTGTTTGGTTTTGTGAAGTTAATGTCCGTGTGAATTTATTGACCCATAGACCTTGAATAAAGACGCGTTAATTATAACTGATATTACGCTGATTGTCAACGGTAGAAAGCGCAAAGGCAAGTGTGATTTCTCTTGAATATTGCATACAATAGGGCTATAATCAGTAGACATTATTGGAAGTAACACGATAATACAAATTCTATGAGTTCATTTAGCTTTTATGCCAGGACTGGATTCCAGCCTTCGCTGGAATGAAATTGAGCGGATCTGTCATTCCAGCGAAGGCTGGAATCCAGAGATCGCGATCCCATCGTAGCCCAACTTTCTAAGTTGGCATTCTGGGAATCCGATGTAGGAAACCGAGATAGAATCTTGTTGTTCAGGTAAATGTGACAAAATCAAGTTAAGCTATTGATACCAATCCATCGCGTGTAGATTGGGCCCAGTACCACAAACTGGAAACTTGTGGTACTATCGACTTTCGGCCGGTGATCGTTTAATATCTATGGCATTTGCCAGGAGGAGCTACAATGAAAGAGTTACTCAATGCAATGATTAGTTCTGTGCTGATTTCAACTGTTGCGTTCGCTGCTGACGGCGAACCTGCAGACAACCAGCAGCAAAGGGATGTCCTACCACAACTGCCAGAGGGCAAAAAGTGGCAACTGACGTGGCACGATGAATTCGACGGAGAGGAAATCGACGCTGCCAAGTGGGAGATTCCGGAATATGAAAGAAGAGGGCATCTCTGGCGCGCTGCTAATGCCTATCTGGACGGCAAGGGAAGTCTGGTAATGGAGACATCCAGGGTGGAAGAACGCTATGCCTCGCCCTGTCTACGGACGAGAGGCAAGTTCGAGAAGAAATTTGGTTTCTTCGTGGCCCGGTGCAAACTCCCGAAGGAACAAGGCCATTGGTCAGCATTCTGGCTGTTCAACGATTCAGTTGGAAAAGTGGGCGATGAAGGGCGCGATGGCACGGAGATAGATATTATGGAATGGCCGTGGCGGGATGGCAGCGTGTGCCATGCTTTGCACTGGGATGGCTACGGGGAACACCACAAGAGCGCCTCCCACAAGTCGAAGATGACTCAGTTGCTGGACGGTAAATTTCACGACTTCGCCCTCTGGTGGGACCCAGAAGAGTATGTGTTCTATGTTGACGGGCAGGAAGTCTGGAGAACCGATGCCGGCGGCGTGTGTCAGGTACCGCTTTACCTCAAACTGAGCGTGGAAATCGGCGACTGGGGTGGGGATATACGCAAAGCCAAGCTTCCTGATTACTTCGTGGTTGACTATGTGCGTGTCTACGACGTAGTGGACAACGAAAAATAGCTAATGATATGGCAAAGACGAAGTAGGGGCACGCTGCGCGTGCCCGGGCACAAGCATTGTGCCCCTATTTTAGCGATGATACTCATCCCACAAATTTTGGAGGCCCTACCATGTCATTGAATGAAGCACTTCGGCAGTATGGTTACTGCTTCCGTCAGCACCTGGAGGAGGAAGGCTGGACTCGACGCAAGCTCACGGTGGTGGATCTGGATGATTCTCAGAGAGCAGCATTGGAACGTGGTGGTGTCAATGGTCTCAGGCAGATTCTGGACAAACAGGGCTTATGGTCATTTCCTGCGCTGGATATTGAAAAGCCTCTAACTATCCAGCCAAACGTGATTTTAGCTCAAAGTGCCCATTCTACCGCAGTAGTCGTGGCTCCGGCTTCCGAGGGTGTGGCCAGCCAGATAGCGCGTGAGTTCATCAATGCCGTTCATCAGCAATTCGGCGTCAAGCTGACCTTACTTGAGGATAACGCTTCCGATCTGGATCTGCTGCGATCTCAACACGTCATCCTGTTCGGCGGCTCTCACGAGAACCAATTTGCTATGGATATGGCTCTGAAGTATCAGGCATGTTTTGTGGATGCCACTGTGCCGGGCGACGATGGCTGGATTGCCACCACATACGTGGGATTGGACGCTTCTGGACACAATGTCATGCAGATTGCCGCCTCGCCATCTCGAAAAGATGAAGCATTGGCATACATACTCCAGAACGTCGCCGCTGATGGTGAGCAAATAATCATGCGTCACGCGCATCATATTAGTCCGGGCCGGGAGATGCGCGAACACCTGCCATCATGGGAGGAATTCATTGCAGGTATGCCTGGATCAATTCAGCAGTTGCAGGGACAATCGGTGGAAGCGCCGCAGGATCCAAAGGCGCTGGCTGATCTATTGAGCATAGGTTTGGACAGCGGCGGCCCGGAGAAGAATATATACAATGTTGCGCCGATAGATATAGCTGTGAGAAGCGCGCGATATTACCAGCTCTCCGGCGAGATTCGGGCGTTACAGTTGTTTCGCGAGCTTTCGTTCCGCCTGGCTGATTACTACCTGAAAACTCTCGACGGCACAAGCTACCCCAGCGACCTGGATTTTCGCATCGGCTACTTGATTTTGTATTACTCGCGTCTGGAACACCACCAGGTCTTTAGCGAGGAAGATCGACTGATTCTGGCAAACCTGTTGCTATCATGCACGCGGTCGATCTACGAATACACAGTTAAATGCTGGCCTATTGATCCCGATGAACCCACTCGTCATAATCATGAGACGTTCGCAGCGCTATCACTCATGTTCGCGGCTGATTACTTCAGCCGATATGGAGTTCCATACGTAGACGATTGGCGCGAGCGTGTTGATCTTGTGTTCAGTGGAGACATTTGGAAGAGGTTCAAACAAAGGGAAAATGCCAATCACTATGAACAATACGCCTTTGAGCACGCCGCTATCTACAGCGCGTTTACCGGTCACAAACTCGATCTGTTTGACCAGAATTCCCTGCGTTGGGCATCTGTGAGACAGGTTATCACCACCGATAACTTTTTCAGACCAGTGGACTACGGCGACGCCGGTATCAGCATGAAGAGCGGAACTAACGATACGCTTGTAACTATTGTATCCAGTCAGCGGGATGATCCGACACTCCTCTGGTATTCGCATGAATCGTTTGAGCGGCAGCATCACTATTTGCCATTGCCTATGGGAATCCGCCGCAAACACGCGTGGGCAAGCCCACGGGTACGCGTTTGGGAATTACTGCCGCTTGATCCCGGGTTCATTGAGCAATTCTGCCCCGGTTTTCCGGAGGAATACGCGTTTGACAAACTTGTCTTCCGCACCGGTTGGTCAGATAACGATCACTACGTCATGCTTGAAGGTGTTGGGAACCAGGATATTTCACATAGCCACAATGAGCTTAACGGCATCACCCGTCTGAACCATCTGGGACGCCATTGGATTGTATCGAATGGCTATGGTCGCCTCGCCGGTCTGACAAACGTAGCCAAATCATTCAGTACGCGAGTGCGCGGCCCGGAAGATCACAATATGCTGGTGCTGAAACGCGATGATCAGATTGTTCGCGAACTCCCGGTTTGCAGCGCTTTATTGCAGTGCGATCAGGCTGATGATCTGGCATTCGCCACCTGTGCGCTTCTGAATTATGCTGGAACAGATTGGTTTCGCACGTTGATTATTCTGTCAGATCGATTCGTGTTAGTCATCGATCGTATAAATATTATTCAGCCCGGCCTGGAAGCTGGCCATATTGAGTGGAATTGCCCCGGCAAAGCTAATATGTATGAAGGAGGATTTCGCCTGGACCAGCAGGAAGTATTTATGGATATAATCAGCGATTCGGGTTGGGTAACGCAGATGGGTGTAGCTGATCGGTCGGCCGATTGGAAGAGGGTACTCGGAAGTGGCGCATATCCTTACGCCAAATTTCCCCTGAAAAAGCTGATCTTCCAGATGCCCGGTGTTGAGGTTAGCACATCGCTCTGCCTGAACACACTACTGGCAGCGACTCATTTGACTGAGCCAGCTTACCGCGTGCGTGAGTCTGAGCCTGGATTGGTTTGCGTTGAAGCGCTCCACAGCAAACTTCCAGACCTGTGTGTGGATGATCAGGATCTATCTGTCCGCGTCACTGCATCATATTTGGAGGTCAGATTTGACCCAAAGCCTAATTTACCAAAGGCCTTGCGCGCTTGGTCAGCCAATGCTTGACCAGCCAGGAACATATCATTTTCGCAATAGGAATACGAGTTTTTCAGTTACGGGCGGAATTTGCCGAGTAGAACGAGGCTGCCAGCCCGTTTCCGTAGAAAACGCTGCCAGCTTGCTTGGTTGAATGAGCCGGTGGTAGGTTTTACAACGGGCTGGCAGCCTCGTTCTACTCATAACTGAAAAAGTCGTAATAGGAAATAGAGTTTGGGTGATTATGAACAGCAAAGAGCGAGTATTAACGGCGTTTGAGCATCGCGAGCCTGATAGGGTGCCGTTCATGTCGCCGGACGGCGGTTTCTGTCTGGCATCCAGCCACGATCTAATGCTGGATGACTTCCCGGCTGAGAACGTTATTGCCATGTATGACGAGGCATTCGAGTATGGCCGATACTGAGTCTTTTATTGCGTTGTTGACTCTATAATCGCAAGTTGATATAATGATCTTGGCCAATAAGAATTGGTGATAGTATATGCCTACAGGCTGGAATCCGGTGTCACAAACCAAGATTCGCGTATATAGGGAGTGTGTATGAGGGAGACCAAATTGGCGGTGTTATGTGATTTTGACGGCACTGCAACGAAAATGGACGTTGGGCATCAAGTCTATACCAAATTCGGCGACGAGAGATGGGAGGAGATTAACAAAAGATGGCGGCGGGGTGAAATCTCATCCAAAGACTGCCTCATCGAGGAATATGGCCTCATGGATGCCAGCGAGCAGGAAGTCAGAGAATATGTCTCGAACATGGAGCTCGATCCCGGCTTTCTGGATCTTGTGGCGACGTGCAGAAATAACGATATTCCAATAGCTGTTGCCAGCGATGGTTTTGATTTCTATATCCATACTATACTTGAAAAATATGGCTTATCCGATATGGAAGTTTTCTGCAACGAGATGCGATTTAACGGACGTAAAGTAGAGCTTTCATTTCCTTTCTATGAGCAGGGATGCGGGGTATGTGGAAACTGCAAAAAGCTGCATGTCCAGAGCCTCAAAGATACCGGCAGGAAAGTCATCTATATAGGTGACGGGCTTTCCGATAGATTCGCGGCAAGAGCGTCGGATTTGGTATTCGCAAAAAGTGAGTTAATGCAATATCTTGTGGAAAATGACGTTGATTTTATCAAGTTTAGCGATCTGGGCGAGGTGAATCGCTGGGTAGCAGCATTTCTGGCTGGCAATATCCAGTTTCCATCGTCTTCCAATAAACCCGGATCTGCGGATCCCTGTCAGGAGGTTATACTATTGGGGAAAGATGCAAAAAAGAAGAAATCGGAAGAGAGCGATGACATCAGGAAATATAAGATGAAAAAGCGTGCCGAAGATATGGGCAACGGACGATATATAGTGTATTATGAGTGGTCTTAATACTACTACTCAGACACACTAGATTTTTATAGTAGAACGAGGCTGCCAGCCCGTTGGTAAACAGACCAGCGGCGTGTTCTACGAATATATCCATAATATTCACTGTGTCTAATACTACTACTTGACTGAACTAGCTTTTTGTAGACTTCAGATCACCCCCATCCTAACCTTCCCCCGTCAAGGGGGAAGGGATTTCGAGCTTGACAGGAGTATCTGCCTCTCATTAAGAAAACAGTAGCTGGGCGAACCATCAGTTCCTTCCCCCTTGACGGGGGAAGGTTAGGATGGGGGTGATTGTTTAGGAGGTTTCAATTTATGTCTGAATTGCGCTGGAATCCTGTCTTGGAGGAATGGGTAATAACGGCGACAAGTCGTCAGAAGCGGCCACAGATGCCGGATGCTTGTCCGCTCTGTCCGGGTGTATTGGAAATACCTCACGATTATGACATCGTGGCTTTTGAGAACAAGTTTCCGTCACTGCATCGGAATCCGCCAGTTCCTGATGAGGAAGGAGATGAGCTTTACAAGGTTCGTGAGGCGAAGGGTATATGCGAAGTTGTGGTTTACTCATCCAGGCATGAGGGCAGTCTGGCAGAGCAGGATTTGCAGGATATATACAATCTTATCCGGGTCTGGAAAGATCGATATGAGGAAATAGGAGCGCATGATTACATAGATTACGTCTTTATCTTTGAGAATAAGGGCGAGGTGATCGGCGTTACATTGTCGCATCCGCACGGTCAAATCTATTCCTTCCCCTATATACCTCCGAAAATACAGACGCAGTTGGATTCCAGCAGCAAGTATAAAGAAGAAAAAGGCAGGTGTCTCTTCTGCGATATTCTGAAGAAGGAGAAAGAGGACGGCAGGAGAATAGTCACGGAAAATGACAGATTCACGGCCTTCATTCCCTTCTATGCACGCTATCCATACGAAGTGCATATCTACACGAAGAAGCATCTGCTATCGCTTACAGAGTTTGATGATGAGCATCAAAAGGATTTCGCAAAAATCCTGAAAACAGTCTTAATGAAGTTCGATAATCTCTTTGGGTTCTCATTCCCGTATATGATGGTAATGATCCAGGAACCGACGGACGGTAAAGACCATAGCTATTTCCATTTCCACGTGGAGTTTTACCCGCCGCACCGCAGTAAGGATAAGATAAAATACCTCGCCGGGTGCGAGACCGGAGCGGGGAGCTTTATCAACGGTACGGCAGCAGAGAATGCAGCGCAGGAATTGAGAGAAAAGCCACCGTGAATTAGAGATGCTTGCGGAAAGAGAGGAGCAGACCTGATGCTGAAAGAATTGGTATTTAACGCAGAGGTTTTCCAGGAAGGTGATGTTTTTGTCGCGCTTTGCCCCGAACTTAATGTCTCCAGTTTTGGTGATGATGTGGAGGACGCGGAGCGTTCGCTTAAAGAAGCCGTCTGGGCCTTCGTAGAAGCATGCGAGGAGATGGGAACGTTAGAGGAGGTATTGGAAGAGGCAGGATTTCTCAAGGAAAAAGATGCCTGGTCTTCAAGGGAACCCATCATGGAGGAGAGATTAGCTATCCCTTGATATTTCAAGCTTCTGGATATGGTGAAGTAGATGCAAAGTGGGCACGACATGGGATATAAGTACCTGTAAAAGTATAACTTCCTTTTTTTGTAGGGGTGGGTAAACATTTTCTGATGAAATCAGAAAATGTTTACCCACCCTTGATGAATAGTGTTATCTTACGAATGGGAAGTTATTCTTTTACAGACCCTAACTATAGCAAGGAGAAGACGGTGAAAGACGAACGGATTGAAATGCTTACGGCTAGCTTCAGGGAACATTTTGGCAGTGAGCCAGAGATAATGATGCGAGCACCCGGGCGCGTCAATCTTATAGGCGAGCACACGGACTATAATGACGGTTTCGTTTTCCCCATAGCCATCGACAGGGATATAATGGTGTTTTCCAGACCGAGGGATGACAATCTGGTGCGGATATATTCACTTGACCCTCCTGAGATGTCTGAATTTTCTCTGGATGATATTCAGCATGACGATGAGGTTACATGGAGCAATTATCCACGGGGCGTAGCTCATTTCCTTCAGGAAGCGGGCTACAGCCTGCGCGGGCTGGAAGCTACGCTGCTTGGCAACATTCCGCAGGCGGCAGGTCTCAGTTCCTCCGCGGCCATGGAAGTGTCCTGTGCCATGACTTTTGAGAAAATAAGCGGATTGGAGATCGACCCTGTGGAGATGGCGCTCCTATGCCAGAAGGCGGAAAATGAATTCGTGGGCGTTAATTGTGGGATAATGGATCAGTTCATATCCAGGATGGGGCGGAAGGATCACGCACTGTTGCTGGATTGCCGCTCGCTGGAGTTTGAACTGGTGCCTCTCAATCTTGATGGGGTGAAGATAGTTGTCTGCAATACCGGCGTAAAACGAGGTTTGGTAGACTCGGAGTATAATGAGCGACGGAGCGAGTGCGAGCGTGGGGTGAAGCTTCTGGACGAATTACTGCCGGGCATTAAAGCTCTTCGGGATGTGGACATTGAGGATTTCAACAGATACAAATCCTATTTGCCGGAGATTACTGAGAAAAGGTGCGGATACGTCATCAAGGAAGACGACCGCGTGTTGGAGAGCGTTAAATCGCTTGAGGAGGGCGACCTGATCAGATTCGGTTTCCTGATGAACGAATCTCACATTGGTCTGAGGGATGAGTATGAGGTAAGCTGTCCTGAACTGGATGCTATGGTGGAGATAGCATGGAGCATGGACAGTGTTATTGGCTCCAGAATGACCGGCGCAGGCTTTGGCGGATGTACCGTTACACTGGTACTGGAAGGCGCCGTGGAGGGGTTGATAGAGAAAGTCAACAAGGAATATCCAGAACGCACCGGATTACAGCCAGAAATTTATGTTTGCACAGCGGAGGATGGAGCGGGCGAGGTAGTAGTATAGACAATACCCGCATCCTAAGGACTATGACTCATACGAGTTTTTCACTTACGGGTGAAACCTGCTGAGTAGAACATGCCGCTGGCTTGTTTATGAGTAGGACATGCTGCCAGCTTGTTCCCAGGGCTGATCAATATTCTAAACGAGCAGGCTGCACGTTCTACCATGCTAACTGAAAAACTCGTATGACTCATCCATTATTCCTCCATCTGCGGATTTCGGCTGTTGGATCCCATTTCACAGAGGTATCCTGATGAGCAAGTGCATCCTGAATAGAAATGGCTTTCTGAACACGGGGATCTTGCCCCGGGGTCGTTTTGGCTTTCCGAACCTCGAGGTAAAGCCTTGCTGCTTCGCGCATAAACTCGCTGCGGCTGCGGTTTTCCTCTTTAGCCGCTTCATCGATCTCAGCAAGGAATTCTTCTGGTATGGAAATCATGACCTTTGCCCTACTCATATTTATCACCTCCAATTAGAAGTATCTACAAATAGCAATATAATGTCAATACAAATCTCAAGCTCTTCGTGTGAGAAGAGCAAAACCTAGCGACTGGTAGAAAGGAAAAAGATTATGAGTTCTAGTCAAGAGAAGCTGAAGGTAGGAATCCTGGGACTGCGGCGCGGGATAACGCATTTGCGGAATTTTCTGAATGTAGAAGAAGCGGAGGTAACGGTCTGCGCCGACCGCGCTGAGGCGCCGCGGGAACGGGCGAAGCAGATCATTGGTGACCGGCCGGTGAAGATAGTCCGCGAATTTGAGGAAATGCTGGAGTTAAAGCCTGATGCCGTTGCTATTGCCAGCAACGGACGCCTCCAGGCCGAGCATTCTATACAGGCGTTGGAGGCGGGCTGCCACGTGATGTCAGAGGTGCCCGGCGCTTATACTCAGGAAGAGATCGTAAGTATAGTCTCAACTGCCGAGCGGACAGGTAAGCAGTACATGCTGGCGGAGAATTCATGTTTTCTGGACTTCCTCCGTTACTGGCACAAGTGGATACTTGAGGATCGGTTCGGCGCTATATCCATCGCCGATGGTGAGTATCTCCACTATCTGCCAGCTACTCTGGAAGCTCCGGACGGTTCGCGATTTTCCCCAACCCATGCCCGGACTGAAGGGCGCAGCGATGGCATCCCAACCTGGCGTGCCGATCAGCCGCCCATTCAATATCTGACCCACGATCTGGGGCCATTGCTCAATGTGCTGGACGATAGGGTGGTATCGGTAACCTGCAAGGAAGGCCCCTGGTGGCAGGTTAATGCTCCACTGCGAGCCGATGGTCAGATCGCGCTATTTCAGACTGCCAAGGGCAGCCTTATCAGGATACTGGTCACCCTGAACACCCACCGTCCCGGCGCTCACAACTACAGGCTGTTCGGCACGCTTGGAAGCGTGGAATGGTATAGCCATGAGGGATTCTGCCGGCGGTGTGACAGGGATCGCAGCGAAAGAGATGGCTGGGAGTGTATAGATATTGGAAGCGCTGCCCGTGACGACGATAAAAAATCGGGACATGGTGGCACGGATATTAAGACAGCTTACTATTTCACAAAAGCCATCCTCGCGGGAAAGACCGTACCCATCGACGTGTATCGGATGTGCGATATTACACTGCCAGGGATCATCGCCGCCAGATCTGCCGAACTGGGCGGTCAGCCTCTGACTGTGCCTGATATTCGCCGTAAGCCCTTTGAGGGCACTAATTTCTGGGAGCATGTGGGTCTGCCAGAGGAGGAGCCAGAGGGAAAAGATTACGTGTCCAGCAGAGGAACAATATTCTAGCACTGGGAGCGCAGGCATCTTGCCTGCATTTCTGTGCATTTCTGTGCTTTTCTGTGGAATTCTGTGGCTAATAATTTCCAAAGACCATTCGTGTTACTCGTCAATTCCCTTTTTGCTCAAGATTTTTCCAAAAGCTTGGTCGTGTCATTCGTGATGGTACCCGCATTGGGGATATTCAGAATGGACGTATCGAAATTTATAACAGAGCTAATGCATGATCCCAGATACAATGGGCAGATTGTGCATGTGGAGAACATCCCCAGGAGGTCGGCTGTCTACGGCGAGCTTGATGAGCCATTAACGCCGCAGATGCAGGAAATACTGGCACAGCGGGGTATTGAATCGCTCTACAGCCATCAGGTAGACGCCGTCAATGCTGTTCGCTCCGGCAAACATATAGTCGTCGTCACATCGGCAGCCAGCGGGAAAACTCTGTGCTACAACATACCCATACTGGAGCACTCCCTCCGCGATCCTGCGATGACGGCGCTGTATTTGTTTCCGACAAAGGCTCTGGCGCACGATCAGCTCAGGCGTCTGCTGGAGCAAAAGGACATCTGCCCGGAGCTGCCAACCATCAGTGCTTATGACGGCGATCTATCGAAATCCGCGCGCAAGAAAGTGCAGGAGAATGCCAGAATAATACTGACCAACCCGGATATGATCCACGTAAACATGCTGCCCAACCATCCACGATGGAACAGGTTCCTGCAAAATCTCCGCTACATTGTGATCGACGAACTGCACATGTATAGAGGGATATTCGGGTCACACTGCTCCAACCTGTTCCGCAGGCTTCACCGAATCTGCCAGCACTATGAGGTAGACCCGCAGTTTATATGCTGTTCAGCCACTATCGGCAATCCGCTGGAACATGCCCAGGAGCTAACCAGCAGGGAAATGACGCTCATAGATAACGATGGCGCTCCTCGCGCCCCCAAGAAATTTATTTTCTGGAACCCGTCTATAAGAGACCCTTTAACTCTCCGGCGTCGCAGCGGAAACGTGGAAGCCGTGGAGCTAATGGTGCGTCTCATACGGAAAGGGATACGTACCATTGTCTTTACCAAGAACTGGAGCGCGACTGAACTGGTGTTGCGGTATTCCCGTGAGAAGCTGGGTCAAATATCTCCGGGATTAGTCGGGAAAGTAAGCTCATACAGGGGCGGATACCTGCCGGAGGAAAGACGCGAGATTGAGAGTCGGCTGTTCTCCGGTGAGCTTCTGGGAGTCACCAGCACCACCGCTCTGGAATTAGGGGTAGACATCGGCGGCCTGGACGCGTGTTTAATCACAGGCTATCCCGGAACCATCTCCGCGACGTGGCAGCAGGCGGGACGCGTTGGCCGCAGTGATGAGGAATCGCTGGTGGTGCTTATAGGATATGACACGCACATTAACCAGTATATAATGAACCATCCCGACTACTTCTTTGGTAAGCCACACGAACTAGCCCTCATCACACCGCATAACCGCTACATTCTCAATGGCCAGTTGGCCTGCGCGTGTCATGAACTTCCACTGACGGATGAGGAAGCGAATGGATTCGGCGAGGATGCCATACCCATCCTGAGCATAATGGAAGAGGAGAAGATGGTTTACCAGTCCAAAGGCGTATGGTATTACACAGGGCAGCACAATCCTGCTTATAGTGTGAGTCTGCGGGCTATCACCAGTCACAATTACGCTATAGTCGATACGTCCGACAATGACAGGATCATAGGAACTATCGATCAGATAAGCGCGTATCCCGTAGCGCATCCGGAGGCTATCTACTTCCATAACGGTCAAAGCTATTTCGTCGATGAACTGGATCTGGAAAGAAAAATGGTGAAGGTCAGGAAGGTAAATGTGGATTACTACACCAGTCCGCTGGGCGGAAGGGGAGTTGTTACAGTCGACAGCGTTGAGCAGGACAAACCTCTCCCCGGCATAGGAGAGGTATTCTTCGGCGAAGTGACGGCACATTTTAACACAGGCGGGTATCAGAAAATAAAGCTCTGGACGCGAGAACCATTCGAGGAACGGCCGGTGAACCTTCCGCCGCAGATATTGGAAACGATGGCATACTGTCTGATTCCAGACGATGAGACCGTCAAGAGAATGATCGCCGCAGGCCGCATCATAGATGATGGTGCCTATGGATTGGGTCAGGCGTTGATGGTGATAACGGCATTGTTCGCCCACTGCTATCCACTGGACGTGCGATATAGCCGCGGGAATGAGTGCATAACTCCCGGCATCCCGGACTATGCCCTTTTCATCTTCGACAACTACCAGGGCGGACTGGGGTTCACGGAACGCGCTTACAAGGTGATAGAGGATGTATTGGAAACCACCTTAGCCATGATTTCCGAATGTGAGTGTGAGGACGGCTGTCCTTCCTGCGTAGGATTCTATCTGAGGCCGCACATCCGTCACGATCCGGAGAACTGGGAGGGGGCAGTGCCTGACAAAGAAGGCGCGCTGATGCTTCTCCACGATTTTCTCGGCCTGGGATCATACTCTCCCAGGCCACGCTCTGAGAAGTATCAATCCTGGCGGCAGCGGCTTGCGAGCCACGATCCGCAGGAAACCGCACTTCGCAGGCAAGAACGCCAGGCGCGGAATCAGCCATTGCCGGAAAGTCTGAAATTGAAGCTGCAAAAGAAGCTGGGGAAAAACGGGAAGCTTTAATGGTTTAATCGCTTAATTCGTATCGCCAAAAAAACCGTAGGGGCACGCTGCGCGTGCCCAGGGCACAAGCATTGTGCCCACGAGAAGACATATGTTACTTACCGATCAAATTAATGTGGAGGTAAATATGTATAGTGCAATATTGTTGGCAGGACTTTCGTTGTCACTTAGTTTTCACTCACTGGCTTTGGCTGGCGCTGGAAGCTCATCGGAGGAATTTCCCAGCGCCGAACTATCCAACGGCTTGATCAAGGTGAATTTGTATCTACCTGATCCCGAAAAGGGCTACTACCGCGGCACGCGATTTGATTGGTCGGGGGTAATATCTCAGGTTGAGTATAAAGGGCATACTTTTTTCGACGAATGGAAGACAACACACGATCCGGGCGTTCACGACGACATCGTGGGACCGGTGGAGGAGTTTAGAACTGACGGAGCCGCGCTGGGTTTCCACGAAGCGAAGCCGGGCGAATCGTTCGTCAAGATCGGTATTGGTCTATTGGAAAAGACGGACAAATCCGAATACAGTTTTGCATATCCCTACAGGATCATCAAGCCCGGGGCGTGGAAGGTGAGTAAAGGCAAAAACTGGATAGAGTTTCAGCAGGATTTCGCTGATGGGAGTGGCTGGGGCTATCTCTACATCAAGCGCATAAGTCTGGCAAAGGACAAGCCGCAGTTCGTCATCGGACACTCCCTCAAAAACACAGGCTCGAAGGTCATTAAGACCAGCCAGTATAACCACAATTTCTTCGTTATAGACGGGCAGCCCATAGGTAAAAGCTATATGCTCAGGTTCCCATTCAAGGTGAAGGCAAAACGCGACCTGAGAGGGATTATGGAGGTAAGAGGAAATAAGCTTGTCTTTGTTAAGGATTTGAAGGAAGGCTCCTTGTTCACCGAAATAGAGGGCTTCAGAGATGATGCAGAGGATCACAGGATAATAGTTCAGAACACGAAAACCGGCGCCAGCGTGAGAATAAAGGGCGATAAGCCCCTCTCTGAATTCAATTTCTGGACAATGGAAAAAACTGTCTGTCCTGAACCCTATATAAAATTCAGAATCGCACCTGGTGAGACGGAGGAATGGAGCACAAGCTATACATTCTCTGTTCGTGAGGATGATGTAGAGAAATAAATGCTTTTGAGGCGAATTCGTTCTACGCCGTAAGTGGGAAAGAGTACCACAAGCTACCAGCTTGTTCTTACTGCACAGATATTTCAGAAATAGCAAGCTGCACGTTCTACAAAGGAATTTGCCAACAGCATCTTTCCAGCCCCGTTTGGCAGAATGAAGCATTCCATAATGCCATTACACCAGATTCTGGACGAAAAGTTTATGCTTGGTAAAAATACTGACTTCTTGACATAGTATGGTATAATGCAATCAAGAGGCATTCTGCTGTCCATCAAAGGAGGCGTGGGATGAAAGCGGCTGCTATAGCATCAACACTGCTTCTTACTGCACTTCTCGCAGGCTGTGGGGAATCCCCAAACGAAGAATATCAGAATATCGCCGCCGTTTTGTCGCCAGATGGCTCTAAGATCGCCTTTGTGAGGAACTTCCATTATTACTTCAATAAAGCATCGGTTGTTGATCTCGGCGGGTGGCGGGAAACGGTATATGCGGCAACTATAATCTACACCATAGATCGGTCAACTAAGGAACTGATAAAGCTAATCGAAGTTGACGGCACCTGGCGCTACTGCTCCTCCAGATACGATTGTCCGGTTAACATCTCCTGGGAGAGCAACCTTATCGCTTATAGCGTCAATCAGGATATAGTTCAAATGATAAGCCCGGATGGGATCGACGAGGGAATTGTGAATTTCTCTTCAGGAAAGTACGGACCGGCTATACCATTTACCCTATCCGGTGACGCTGAAAAACTGTTTTACATGGGGAGGCATCCCTGGGAATATAACAGGGAAGGGCTGTATTCTGTCAAACTCGATGGAACTGACAGATCGTTTGTCGCGGATCTGACAGGTTTAAGAGTTTATGAAATTTATGACATGATATGGGATTCGAGCCAGAGCCGCATTCTCCTGATCGAGAGGATCTACGGCGAGGATACTATCGTCTGGCAGATTAAGCCTGACGGAACGGATTTGAGAAGATCCGAACGGGGATTGGAGGAATATCGCCGACGCAGATTGGGCGGCTGGGAATCTACTCCGCCCTTTTCCCAACTGGCGGATTTGACGCGAGGCATCTCCCATGCGGAATGGGGAGTTCCCGCTCCGGAGGAGTTTGACTGATGCACATTATACGAGGAGATGAAAAATGAGAGAGCTTTTTCCTGGCTATTATCGCTTGACTGAAAAAGATATTTCCGTTCTATGGGAAGAGGGGATGTTTATCCTTGATACTAATGTGCTGTTATATTTATATCGCGCCCCCAAGGAATTACATGACGGCTTGATGAGAATTCTCAGGAAACTATCTAACCAAGATCGATTATGGATTCCTTTTCAGGTTGCTTTGGAGTATCAAGAGAATCGTCCTGGCGTAATTGGCACACAGTTAAGCAAATATCGTAATGCAGAAAAAGTCTTGACGAACTCAAAGAATAGTATCAAAAGCTGGTTGGAGCAATTACAGTTGGGAAAGGAAAGTTATTCTATAGAGCCTGACGGCTTAATGGAAGAAATTGATAGCTTTTTCGAAAAAATTCGTCCAAAAATGGAGAAGCTTGCTTTGGAACGGCTGGATGTATCTGAAGACGATGAGTTGGAGGATAAGTATGCCAAATTGAGGGATGATATAGATCAAGTCCTTGAAGGGAAAGTCGGTTTGCCCCCCGTTTCTCAACAATGGCTGGATGATATATACGAGGAAGGTGAGAGAAGATATAAACTGAAAATTCCACCAGGTTATAAGGATGGGAAGAAGAAGGAAGGATTATATGTATATGGCGGATTAGTGTTTCATAGAAAGTATGGAGATTTGGTTCTGTGGCACCAGATTATCGAGGAGGCAAAAGCTCATCAAGAGAAGTTTAATCATGTGGTTTTCATTACCGACGAAAAGAAAGATGACTGGTGGTCGGAAAAAGACGGCAATATAACTGGTCCGCGACATAAACTTGTCACAGAAATATCGTCCAAAGCTGGTGTATCGCTGTTTCATATGTATAGATCGGATCGCTTCATAGAGTTGGGAAAGAAGTACCTTAAAGTTCAGGTCAATAAGAAGGCCATCGATCAGGCTCGCGATATTAGTTCTATGCCTCTATCAGCAACATTCGCGCCGCTTCCTTCGAGTTACTTGAGGGCTGTTAAGCAACTAGCGGCAGTCGAACCGCTTCCCTCGAGTTACTTGAGGGCTGTTAAGCAACTAATAGAAGCCGAATCGCTTCCCTCAGTTCCCTTAAGTTTCTTGAGGGATCTTGAGCAACAGCAGTGGGCTGTATCATCGGTTCCCGCGAGTATCTTGAGGGATCTTGGGCAAGTGCGACGGACTGCATCATCGCTCTCGCGATTTTTTGAGCAATTAGCGGAATCTGAGCAGAGATTTGTGGAACTCACCAAAACCAACACAGTGCCGCCAAATGTTCTTGATGTCAATACTGAGGAAGCCTCAGACTCGGTCGATGCTGATGACGAGGACGAGGAAGCTACATGATCAGGCGAATTAGAGTATCTCGCAAGCTTTATTTTTGCGGGCGAAGCCCGCTGCTCCCCCTTGAAAAGGGGGCTGGGGGGATTTTCAGAGGATGGGAGGCATCAAGTATAGAACATGCTGTCATACAACAAGAACCTGAAAAAATACTCCAGAGCACTCCGCAGGAACATGACTGATGCAGAAAGATTGCTGTGGTCAAAGCTAAGGGGAAAGCAACTGAATGGTCTTCAATTCAACAGCCAGAAACCTGTAGGAAACTACATTGTTGACTTCTATTGTCTTAGGGCAAAGCTGGTTATCGAAGTTGATGGTAGTCAGCATTACAGCAATGATGGTAAGCGGAAAGACAAAATAAGAGACGAATATATGGTTCAGCATGGTCTGAGGGTTTTGAGGTTTTCGGATCGAGATGTGCTCAAGAATATTGGCGGTGTTGTTGAGATGATACTGCGTCATCTGTGATTCGGGAAAATCCCCCCAGCCCCCTTTTCAAGGGGGAGTAAGAGCCGCTCTACACAAGGATTTATAGACCTCTGGGCAATGGTAAGCTTCATCAAGTAGGTGGAAATAATGAATAGTGGAAATATTAGCACGGCTATGGTGGTCATTTCCATATTCTGTGCATTATGCTTTCAAGTGAACACTGCCCTGGCTAAAGAGACCACAGCGGAGCAGCTTTATGAGAATGCCTTTCGGCTGATAGTAGAGGGCGACTACGGCGCGGCATACGACCGGCTGGACGAAATAATCTCCAAGTATCCGGGTACTATATACGCCCGATTTGCCCAGGATCGGAGACGGCGACTGGAAGAATTGAATCTGTTCAGTATAAAGCGGAAGAAGATCGACCAGAGTGGCAGAATAGAGTCCGTTATTTTCAGCACTCTGTATTCCACGTGGCTGGGTATAGGTTCGGCGCGGCTGGCAAAGGCTGATAGTGTGAAAGCCGCCGTTGCGGGCATGATGATAGGCGCTCCGGCAGGACTTTTGACTTCTCTGGCTCTGACCCGGAACGCCAGATTGAGTAGGGGGCAAGCCGAGTTGATAAACTTCAGCGGCTACTGGGGAACGTGGCAAGCGCTTGGTCTGGCTATCATACTGGACAAGAACGACGATGATAAAACAATGATCAGCAGCGCCATGGCTGGCGGGCTTCTGGGCATCCTCACCACATCCATTCTCACGAGAAAAATCGACCTCAGTCTGGGCGATGCCAGCCTGATCCACTACGGCGGGCTTTGGGGAACGTGGCTCTCCTTTCTCGCAGGCTTTCTTGCTGACATTGAAGACGGAGATGATCATCTGGCGTTGGTGCTGGTGGGTGGGAACTTGGGCGCGGCAGCGACAGCGGCACTTTCATCAAAAATTGAGATGAGTTTGGGGCAAGCGAGCTTAACCAGTTTGAGCGGCATAGTTGGAACACTGGTTGCAGGTGGATTTCTACTAATATTTCAGCCAGATAGCGAGCGAGCCATCTGGGGCGCTCTTATGGGCGGGGGCATTCTCGGTCTTGCGGCTGGATATGGAACCATCGGTTCTGATGCCTGGGGTGTTTCTCAGCAACCGGATCACGCAACGTTGGGTCAGGCCATGAGCAGTCAAATCTACAAAGTCAACTCAAAAGAGGTGAGAGCAGACCTCCTTAGTATTCGATTCTAGCAGGCTATATTGCCAGCTTTTTCTGTAGGAGGGAATACCTATGCTTTCTCGATCTGTTAGTATAGTATCAATATTTCTCTGCATAGCATTTTTTTCGCAGTTCGTTAGGGCAGATGACACAGAAGCAGAGCTTAGACAACTGGAGGCAAGATTGATCTACGAAGCCGCCTCTCAGTTGGTAGACGACGAAAAATACGATAAAGCTGTCAGGCGATTTGACAGGATCATTTCTGAGTACCCGGAGACGGAATACGCCCAGTTGTCCGAAGCCAAAAAATCCGAAGTTGCAGTTTTGAGAATTCAGACGAAACCCATCAGCGGAATTAGCAGAGCAGGTCTAGTATTATTCGGCACGCTCTTCAGCACATGGTCAGGAATAGGCACGACGATACTTCTGGACGTGGAAGACGTGGAAGTGATCGGCTGTGTTGGTTGCATAAGCGGACCACTGGGCGGACTGGCAGGCTCTATAAGGCTCACGCGGGATATGAAGCTGAGTGATGGTCAGGCTTCGCTTATCAACTTTGGCGGCGCGTGGGGCATCTGGCAGGCCATCGGTACGGCGATAGTCGTTGACGCGGAAGATAAGGGGGTTGTGGGAGCCAGCATGGCAGGGGGCGCGATGGGGCTTGCTGTGTCTGGCGCTATTGTGCGGGGAAGATACATCACTCCCGGAATGGCAACCATGATCCGCTTTGGTGGGCTATGGGGAACGTGGTTTGCCATCTGCGGAGCTATGCTGGTCAATTTGGAAGACGGTGATGATATTCTAACCAGCTCTATAATCGGCGGAGACGTGGGGCTTATCACTGTAGCAATTCTATCGCCAAAGCTGAAAATGAGCAACGCCAGAGCGCGCCTTATCAATATTAGCGGCATCGTCGGCACACTCTACGGTTTGGGCACTAACGTTTTGTTTGAAATCGACTCGAAACGCGATTTTTGGAGCGTTTTGGGCATTGGCGGCGTTATAGGTTTGGCGGCAGGCACATATTTTACGCGAAATTATGACGACGAAAGCGACTATTTCTCTGAAGAGATGGTTGATTATTCCATCTCCAGACGGGGGCGCGCAACAGATTTTTCAATTATTGGCCTCTCTCATTCGGATGGCACAAAAAGCCGAATTCCTGACACTGGGCTTCGGATACCGTTACTCAGAAGCGGATTCTGAGTGGTAACGCCGCAGAGGATATGGAAAAGAAGCTAAAGTCTTTCAGGATATTCACCGATATAGAGATAGTAATGCGCCATTTTATAAAAATTAGGCTTTTGGCGGAGAAATTGTTAAGTTTTTTCTTGACATGGCAATATAAGAGGTTTATAATGTAGCGATATGTTTCATCATTTTGTATATAACATATATTATATACATAGTATAAAGCGGTTAATATCAACGTTTCGCATTGTTGATTTGATAAAAAGTGAATTATGTCGTTCGGTTGTGCAGAGGTTTCGTAATCTCTGCCTTTTTTGTTGGGAGGATGCAACGCCGCCGGACGAATTAATCTTTTAAGTTTCAGGTTTTCACACCTTTTGCCCTCTCTTTATAAAGTCAGGCTCTGGATTGGGTACCTGATCCATAGCCTTCTGGAGGGCTTGAAATTAGTCTACAACAAAGGAGAGTAAAATATGGCTGCACCCACGCCGGAAGAGCCGCTTGAGAAAGATCCCAGAGAAGAACTGCCAGAATCGGTACAGGAAGAGTTTGACAATGTGGCAGAACCTCAAGAGAATATCCAGGTGGTAGTCACCAGCGATATGAATATGGACGGCCTTTTTGAGGATAACTGGCTTTTAGCGACTGACAGGCGGATCCTCGTTTTTAGCGGCAATCATGATAAACGCCCTGAAATAATTCACGACATACCAATGTCAGATATTGACGAAATAAATCTGAAAAACTACGTAGGAAATGGCTTTCTGGAGGTGAAGACTGCCGATAAATCTCTGGAGATTCTCAGGTTCTCAAAAACGGCTTTTCACAAGAACGACATAGCGGGGGTGCCGAGAGCCATAGACCGTTTGAGGGAGAAGAACGGAGCAGAAGTTGATAAGAAGAAAGGGCATGGTGGCGAACATGAACGCGAGGGTAAGCGGTCACATCGATGCGAAAAGTGCGGCAAGATCATCTCACACTGGTCGGGCGGGACGTGCTCCAACTGCCTGGAAAAGCGCACTCTCATTGCCCGGTTGTTCAGCTATCTCATACCTTACTGGCCCGTAGCTGCCATAGCTTTTGCGCTTCTAATCCTGGGCACCGGACTGAGTCTTATCCCAACGTACATTACCAAGTATATCACTGACATCGTTTTTGCTCCGGTTGAGGAAAAACTGATGTTTAAGACGGATTTGAGTTACCAGGGAGATTTAGCTAATTCAGTCGCGACTAGCAGCATCCCGGCGCAATTGCGACAGGAATTTCAGGATAAAAAGATCTCTCTTTCTCAGAATATCACTATTTCAGTCGCGACAGAAGAAAGTGCGGCTGGAACGGTGAACAATGGATGGCTAATCACTGATATTGGCAACGATAACAGACGCTATATTATCAGGGCGGAGGGGGATAAGCTGGAAATCTACGAAAAATTTTGGCCGCGGACTAGACAAGAAAGGCTTCGCTGGCTGAATATATTCGTTCTTGCTATTATAGGACTACATGTGCTTAGCACCTGCATGGGTACTGCAAGAACATATATGATGCGCTGGTTAGGCAATAAGATTATCTATGATCTGAGGACATCAGCCTACGACCATTTGCAGCGGCTTTCTATTAGCTTTTACAATAAGAAAGAAACCGGCAGGCTTATGTCCCGAATCTCGTATGATACGGAGCGGCTGCAAGACTTCATTGTCCGTGGTCTTCAGGATTTTATCAGAGATATACTAATGATGGTGGGTATGTGCGTGATCCTGTTTGTCATAAACTGGCGACTGGCAGCGCTGACGCTGTTTCCTATACCAATTCTGACTTTTGGTTCCTATATATTTGGCAAGAAAATGCATCTGGTATATCATAAAGTCTATCGCCGGATGGCTGGCTTATCAGCTATATTGGCTGACACTATACCGGGAGTTCGAGTTGTCAAAGCCTTCGCTGCGGAGGACAGGGAAGTAGATAGATTCAACGATAAGAGCGGAGAGTATTTTTCAATCAGTATGCGCGCCGCCAAGTTGAGCACCATATATTTCCCCATCATGGGATTCGCCACGTTTACCGGCGGAGTTATAGTACGATGGTTTGGCGGCCGGGATATTGTCTCTGGTAACATGACACTGGGCGGCCTGATGCTATTCATGGGATACATGTTTCGATTCTATGGACCCATACATGGCCTTACAAGATTGAATCACATGCTCCAGAGAGCGGCATCGGCGGCGGAGCGGGTTTTCGAGATTATGGATGCTCAGCCAGAAGTGAAGGATAAAAAAGATGCTATCGAGCTTCCTACTATACAGGGTAACATAAAGTTCGATAATGTGGTTTTCAGCTACGACGACGAAAAGAACGCTCTCGATGGCATAAGCTTCGAAATCAAGGCAGGAGAGATGATCGGTCTATCAGGCCCCAGTGGTGCAGGGAAAACTACACTTATCAACCTGCTGGGCAGATTTTATGATGTAACCGAAGGTTCCATAAGCGTCGATGGTCACGATGTGAGAGATGTGACCATGAAATCGCTGCGAAATCAGATCGGTGTTGTGTTGCAGGATCCCTTCCTGTTTCACGGAAGTGTAGCGGATAACATAGCATACAGCAATCCCGGGGTTTCCAGAGGGGAAGTAGTCGCGGCTGCGAAAGCGGCAAACGCTCATGATTTTATTGTTGGTTTCGCGGATGGCTATGATACTATGGTAGGAGAGCGTGGTGCGGGTCTATCCGGTGGCGAGAAGCAGCGTATATCTATCGCCAGAGCTATATTGAAAGACCCGAGAATCCTTATACTGGACGAAGCCACCTCTTCGGTGGATACTGAAACAGAATCACTCATCCAGGCTGCCCTGGAGCGATTGGTGGAAGGTCGGACTACCTTCGCCATAGCTCACAGGCTTTCCACTCTGAGAAAGGCGGACAAGCTCATAATTCTTGACAAGGGTGAACTCACTGAGATGGGAACGCACAACGAACTGATGAAGAACGACGGTTTGTATAAGCGATTGGTTGATCTGCAATCTGAGCTTTCCAGCATAAAAGCTGTGTGAGGTATGGGTCTATGAGTCTATGGGTCTATAGGGAATGGCACTGACTTAGTGCCTGTAAAGAAACAACTTCCCTTTTTTGTAGGGGTGGGTAAACATTTTCTGATGAAATCAGAAAATGTTTACCCACCCTTGATGAATAGTGTTATCTCACGAATGGGAAGTTATTC
>SDBT01003107.1_pt1 | contig 28864 bp, 28 predicted proteins | sample 2277101 | NCBI WGS metagenome assembly SDBT01 (sample SAMN10404973, study PRJNA504765) | marine sediment metagenome | isolation source: marine sediment core GS10_PC15, 103 cmbsf | place: Arctic Ocean: Southern Knipovich Ridge | collected 2010
TGTGAAAAACAAAAAATGAATACTTTAATTCATGGCATTGGTGTTTTTGTCTTTATTGGTTTGAATTTTATTTTAATTCCCAGGTTTGCCCATTTAGGCGCGGCCTGGGCAGTTTTGGGCGGATTTTCCATTCTGTTTATTTTAGAAATTTATTGGGTTAAAAAATTAGTAAAATTAGATAAAAAATATTTGCTTAATCGAATTAGCTTAATTATTTTAAACAGTTTGATTATGGGAGCAATTCTCTTTTTAATCAAAGATAGAATTCATATTCTTTTTTCAGTTGTTTTGGGCATCTTGGTTTATTTTAGTTTTTCCTATATTATGGGGTTGGTGCAGAAAAAAGAAATTTTGTTTTTAAAAAGCATGCTTCGCTTTAAACAATCACCTGCTTTGTTGGGTCAGGCTGAAGACCAGACATTAGACAGAGAATAAATATAAATTTATGAAAGAATTAGAAATAGTAATGTTTAACATGTCCAGCTATGTTGAGTGGCAAAAAGGAATTCCTAACCGCAATTCCAATGTTTTTAATAAATTATTAAAAAACCCAGAAGTAGGGAGGATTATTGCCGTTGATTTTTTACCTTTTAGTTTTAAGCGGGTTTTAAGAAATTATTGGCAAAACATTATTAATGGGCCGAAAGGAAAAGTAATTTATCGGGATTTAACCACTCGCTGCGTTAAAATTCCAAAAACAGGAAAAACTGATTTATTTATTTTTTCAACCATTGATTCTTTTTTTTCCCATCAAAAAGTAGTTGATAAACTTAATCAAGTTTTAGAAAAAATTAATGCACCGGAAAAGACCAGAGTCCTCTGGTCTTATTTTCCCATGTTTGTTGATTATTTTGACAAAATCAAAGCTGATTTAAAGGTTTTTGATGCAGTTGATAACTGGATTGAACATCCTTCTTTTGTTAAACACAAAGAGAGATTAAAAAACAATTATCAGATTATTGCTAAAAAGAGCGATTTAATTTTTACTGTTTCTCAAAACTTAATAGATTTTTTCCATGATTTGGGCAGAGATGAAGATGTTTTTTGGATTCCCAATGGCGTGGACGTTAATCATTTTTCCAAGTCAAGATTTAAGATACCAGAAGATTTAGAAAAGATTCCTCATCCGATCATTGGTTATGTTGGAGTTATTCAGCAAAGGGCGGATTTGGATTTATTAGAATACTTGGCTGAAAAAAATTCAGATAAATCTTTTGTTTTAGTTGGTCCGCTTTGGCCGGTTTATTTTAGAAAATTAAGACGCCCGGCTATTGAAATTAAAAAATTAAAAAAATACAAGAATATTTATTTACTCGGGCGCAAGCCATATCAGATTTCCCCCGCTTATATTAAAAGCTTTGATGTGGCGATTTGTCCGCATCGCCTGGATACTTTTATTAAATACACCAATTCTTTAAAGGTATTAGAATACCTGGCTTGCGGTCGGCCCGTGGTCACTACGCCGCCTTCTGGAGTGGAAAGATTTTCTCATTTAGTCTATATTGCCAAAGATTATCAGGATTTTAATAAAAAACTTGGACAGGCCCTTCAAGACGACAGCCCTGATTTAAGGGAAAAAAGAATGGAGAAAATGAAAGAGCAGGACTGGGGTTTAAGGATTAAAAGAATGATTAATTTGATTAAAAATAAATTAGCATGACCTTATCAATCATTATTGTTAATTGGAATGTGAAAGCTTTATTACAAAGGTGTTTAGAGTCTATTCTTAATTATGTTAAAGATGTGGATTATGAAGTAATTGTAGTTGATAATTGTTCTCAAGACGGGAGTCAAGAATATTTAAAAGAATTAAGCAGAAAAAGAAACCACATCAGGGCTATTTTAAATGAAAAAAATTTTGGTTTTGGCAAAGCTAATAACCAGGCTTTTAAAAAAGCCAAAGGAGAATTTATTTTGTTTCTTAATCCTGACACTGAATTTATTAAAGAAAATGGAATGAAAAAGATAATTGAGTTAATGAAACAGAATAAAAAGTGGGGGATTGTTGGTTGTCAATTAATTGGTCCAGAAAAAGAAATTCAGCCTTCGGTTAGAAACTTTCCTACAATTTTTTCCCAATTAATAATTATTTTAAAACTGCAGTATTTGTTTCCCAGGAGCAAGGTTTTAAAAAAGTATTTTCAAACAGATTTTAATTATCAAAAAACAAAAGAAGTTGACCAAGTTGCTGGAAGTTTTATTCTGACCCGCAGAAAAATACTTGACCAGGTCGGGGGTTTTGATGAGAGTTTTCATTTATGGTTTGAAGACGCTGATCTTTGCTATCGAGTAAAAAAAGCGGGTTGGCAGATTATTTATTGTCCAAAAGTAAAAATTCTTCATCATGGAGGAAAAAGTTTTTGGCAGCTGATGTCTATTGATAGGCAAAGGATTTACAATAAGAGCTTGCTGACATATTTTCAAAAACATTCTTATATCTCACGTTATTGGCCTTTAATCTTGGTTCAGCCCATTAGTTTATTTTTAGCGCTTTTAAGCGGGGTTTATCCTGCAGAGTTGAAAAAGAAAATAAAAAAGAAATTAAATGTTGATTAAGACAAAAAAATCAAAAGAATCTATTCAGGGCATTAGGTTAATGATTTATGCTTTTTTTGTTTTTACTCTGCTTTCTATTTTAGGCTATGTTTGGCCTATTGTTTCTAATCTTGTTTTTTGCTTGATTATTGCGGCGGCTATTTATTTTAGTTTGATTAAAATAGAATATGGATTTTTGTTTTTAATCTTTGAGTTTTTAATCGGCCACGAAGGGCACTTATTTGAATTGGGCGGCCTTTCTTTAAGATTATCTTTGTTTTTGGTTGTCATGTTGATTTGGTTTGTTCAAAAGATAAATGATAAAAAACAAAGAATATTTTTTGCTCAGTTTGTTAAATCACCAGGTTTGGCCATGTTTTTGGTCTTTTTCTTTATTATTATCTTGGGTTTGCTTCAAGGAATGATTGCTCATGACCCGATTTTGGCGATTAAGGATTTTATTAATTATTCGTATTTGTTTTTAATTTTTCCTTTAATTGATATTTTTAAAAAACAAGATTTTGTTAAAAATGTTTTTAAGATGAGCCAGGCGGCAGTGATTGGTTTAAGTATTTTAACCATTATTGTTTTTATCTTATTTGTCACCAACTTGGCCCAGGTTCACGACCACTTTTATTGGTGGTGGCGCAGTGTTGTTTTTGGCAAGGCCACAGATATGGATAATGGGTTTTTCCGTATTGTTAGTTCGGCTCATTTATTAATTTTACCTTTGTTTTTGATTTTTCTTAGTTTTTTAATTGAGAATAGAAAAAGGTTTAAAAATAAATACAAAAAGTACTTAATTTATTTAAGTATTGGGGCCAGCTTAATACTTTTGATTAACCTTTCCCGCGCTTATTTTTTAGGAATGTTCATTGGCTTAATTTTTCTGTTAAAAGGAATTAATTGGCGGCGCTGGTTAATCTTTTTTTGTTTAATAGTTTTTGTCTTAGTGGCTGAATTTGGTTTGCTTTTTGGTTTGATTAGCGGGGGAGCGGCTTTGCAGGGCTTGGGATTTTTCAAATATAGAATCAGCACAATTTTTTTTCTAGATCAAGAAACCAGTTCTTTGGCTCGGATGGCCATTTTGCCGGGTTTAATTAATATGATTAAACAATCGCCAATTTTTGGCCAGGGTTTAGGGGCTACGGTGGACTATACTGATTTATTAACCGGACAGGACAAGACTACTTTTCATTTGGACTGGGGGTATTTGGAGATCTGGGTGGAGCTAGGCTTGTTTGGCTTAATTGCTTATTTATTGGTTTTGCTTTCTATTTTTTATCAAGGCTGGCAAACAATTAAGAAATTAGAAGAACATGTTTTTGTTAAAAGGTTGGTTATTGGCCTTTTAGCCGGCTTGGCCAGTTTAACCATTGCTAGCTTGACTGGTCCGTTTTTATTCCATCCTCTTGGTATTTTTTACTTAGTTTTAACAGCGGTGATAATTATAAGTATTAAAGAAGATGACTTCAAAGTTGATAATACAAATTGTTACTTGGAATAGTTTCAAGTTTTTAAAAGAATGTCTTGATTCAGTTTTTAATCAGACTTTTAAAAGTTTTTCTGTTTTAATTATTGATAATGGCTCAAATGACAAAACAGTCGAGTTTATTAAAGAGAATTATTCAAAAAAACAAATTAAAGAAACATTTAAAAAAACATCCAAGATTTTTATATTTCAAAATAATAAGAACCTTGGGTTTTCCAAAGCTCATAATCAAGGCTTGATATTGGATCAATCTGAATTTGTTTTAGTCTTAAACCCCGATGTTATCTTAGAGCCGGACTTTTTAAGCAAGATAATGAGAAAGGCAAATAAAGAAAAAAAGATTGGCAGTTTTGCTTGTAAATTACTGAGAATTAAATCCGGTGACATGGAGCTTGAAGAAAAAATTAAGACAGATGTTATTGATACAACTGGTTTTAAAATATTTAAAAATCGTCATATTATTGACCGGGGGCAGAGAAAAAAAGACAAAAAACAATATGACAAGGAAACAAATGTTTTTGGTGTTTCAGGGGCTTGTGCTTTGTATCGCCGTAAAGCATTAGAAGATGTTAAAATGCCTTTAAAAAATGGATTGTTTGAATATTTTGATGAAGATTTTTTTGCTTATCAAGAAGATATGGACATGGCCTGGCGTTTGCAAATAAAAGCCTGGCCCTGTTTATATGTTCCTCAGGCTAAAGCTTATCATTATCGGGGAACAGGGGCTAAAGAAAAAATTGGCTTATTTGAGTTAGCCAAACTTCATTATCAGCGGTCAAACACAATTGAATATCTTTCTTATCGTAATCATCTTTGGCTTTTATTAAAAAACAGTTATTTGAGAAATATTTTCTACCACTTTCTTATAATTTTCTTTTATCAATGGGGCAAAAGAATTTATTTGCTTTTCACTAAACCAAAAGTTTTATTAAAGGTCAGTTCATCTTTTTGGAGAAATTTTACTAAGATGTATAAGAAAAGGAGAATAATTATGAAAAACGCCAAGGTTGATGCCAAGCAAATGAGAAAGTGGATGGAAAAGTCTCGTTTATATCATTAATTATGACTTTATCAATCATTATTCTTAATTACAATCATAAAAACCTTTTAAAAAACTGTTTAAAAAGTTTAAAAGAGGTTAATCTTAAATTAGATTATGAGATTATAATCAGTGATAATAATTCAAATGATGGGAGCCAAGAATATTTGTCTCAAATAAAAGTTAACCCAGACTTGAAAATTATTCTAAATAATAAAAATCTAGGTTATGCTCAGGCCAATAATCAGGCGATTAAACTGGCAAGAGGTAAATATGTTTTGATTTTAAATCCAGATATTATTGTTCTGCCTGATTCTGTTGAGCAATTGGTTAAATATTTAGAAAAGAATGAAAAAGCAGGCATGGTTGGCCCGCAGCTGCTTAATCCAAATAAGACGATTCAGTATTCTTGTTATCGTTTTCCTAAGCTGATTACTCCAGCTGTTAGGAGAACCCCTTTAGGCAGATTACCTGGTTTTAAAAAAGAATTAGAGCGCTATTTAATGCTTGGTTTTGATCATCTACAAACCAGAGAAGTGGATTGGCTGATTGGGGCTTGTTTGATGATTAGAAAAGAGGTTTTGGAAAAGGTTGAATATTTTGATGAACGCTATTTTCTTTATTTTGAAGACGTTGATTTGGCTAAAAAGATTTGGCAGGCTGGCTATAAAGTTGTTTATTTCCCAAAAGCTCAGATGATTCATTTTCATCGTCGTCTTTCGGCTGATAAATCAGCTTTTGTCTCTTTATTTTCCAAGATTACTTGGGTGCATATTATTAGCGCTTTAAAGTTTTTTACTAAGTGGAGAGGAAAATAGTTTTATTCGACAAAATCATTAAAATCTGATAAACTTTTGTCAATGTTCGGGGGTCGTCTAATGGCAGGACAGTGGACTTTGACTCCACTAATCGGGGTTCGAATCCCTGCCCCCGAGCCACATTAGTACGCGACTTAAGATATTAAGATGCATTATAAATAAGTAATATAAAATTAAAAAATATGGAAAATTTTAAACGTAATAATAGGTCTGGAGGGAGAAGAGATAGTGGAGGATTTGGGGGACGGAGTTCAGGAAGGCCGGAAATGCATAAAGTGATTTGTAGTACATGTGGAAAAGATTGTGAAGTACCCTTTAAGCCAAGTGGAGATAAGCCTGTTTTCTGCAATGATTGTTTTAAAGGAAAGGAAAGTACAGAAACGAGAAGTTTTAGAGGAAGAGATTCTAGAAGATCCAGTTTTGGCGAAAAGAGAATGTTTGGAGCGGTTTGTGATAAATGCGGAAAGAAGTGCGAAGTACCTTTTAAGCCCTCAGGTGACAAGCCGATTTATTGTAGCCAATGTTTTGACAAGGGAGATAAAAATAAAGGCTCTGGTCAGGCTAGCAAGCAATTCGAGGTAATAAGCGCCAAGCTTGATAAAATCTTAAAATTATTGAGTCCGGTTATTTCTGTAGAAGCAAAAGAAAAGCCAAAAACAGTTAAAAAACCAAAAGTTGCTAAACCTAAAAAGACAACCAAGAGTAAAGATAAAAAGGTGGCAGTTTCAAAAAAACCAAAAGCAAAAAAGAAAAAATGAGATTAGTAAAAACATATGCCAAGGCTGGCGTTGATAGAAAATTAAGAAATAAGGCAAAAAGACTTTTAAAAGGTTTTGAATTGACCTATAACTTGGGCAAATATAAAAGGATGATAAAAACTCCTTTTAATATTCTTTATTCTATTAGTAATGGGATGTATCATGTAAAAACTTGTGACGGGATTGGGACTAAAGTTCTCTTAGCTGAATTAGCTGGCAAACATGATACTATTGGACAGGACGGGATAGCAATGGTTGTAAATGATTGTATTCGCTGCGGAGCAAAACCAATAGCAATTACTGATATAATTGATATTAAGAAATCAGAGCCAAAATTATTAAAAGAAATTCAAAAAGGGTTAATTTCAGGAGTAAAACAAGCAGATTGTCCTTTAATTGGAGGAGAAACAGCTGATGTGCCAGAACTTTTAAATACGACTTATCATATAAATTGTGATTGTGTTGGAGAAGTAAGAAAACAAGACGTAATTACTGGCGAGAAGATAAAGCAGGGTGATATTATAATTGGTTTTCAAAGCTCTGGGATTCACTCAAATGGCCTAACTTTAGTTAGAAAAGTTCTTTTTAAAAAATGGGGAGGAAGATTTAATGCCTTTGATATTCCCAAAGGATTTTCAAAACCTTTAATTTATGAGGCATTGGCTCCCACCAAGATTTATGTAAAACCGTTTTTTAAAATAGCTGAAAAGTTTAATATCCTGGCAGCAGTCCATATTACTGGTGATGCTTATTTAAAATTTAAAAAATTAGACAAGAATTTTTTAGGATTTGAATTTGATAATTTTAAACCCCAGCCAATATTTAATTTAATTCAAGAGGTTGGAAAAATTTCTAATCAAGAGATGTTTAGAGTTTTTAATATGGGTTGGGGGTTTGCAATAATTGTCAGGAAAAAAGATGTTGACAAGATTTTAAAATTGCTGAAAAATCAAAAAGTAAAAGCGGAGGTAATAGGGAAGGTTACTAAAGAAAACAAAATTATTATAAATTATAAGAATAAGAAAATAATTTTATGAGTCAAATTACTATCATTCTTGGTTCTATTTCAGATAAGGTAATATTTGAGAAAGCCAAGGCAATTTTTAATGTGTTTGAGATAAAATATGATTTAAGAATAGTTTCTGCTCACAGGACACCAGAAAAAATTGAGGAAATTGTAAAAAATTCTAATTCCGAAGTTTTTATTGCGATGGCTGGACTATCAGCTGCTTTGCCAGGTGTTATAGCGGCAAATACAATAAAACCAGTAATTGGTGTGCCAATAGAATCAAAATTAGATGGATTAGATGCTTTACTTTCAATTGTTCAAATGCCGCCTGGTATTCCTGTTGCTTGCGTAGGTATAGATAGAGGGGAAAATGCGGCATTATTGGCAATTGAGATTTTAGCGCTAAAGAATGATGATTTAAAAAATAAATTAAATAATTATAGAAAAAAAATGAAAGAAAAAATTAATAACGATAATAAAGAGGCACAACAATGGTAATTATGAATGTTCACCCAATTAATTATAGATATGGTTCCAAAGAAATGCGTGAAATTTTTAATGAGGAGAAAAAATTAGAACAGCAATTAAAAGTAGAAGCTGCTTTAGTTGAAGCTTTGTTTGACCTGGGTAAACTTCCAAAGGAAGCAGCTGAGATTATAAAAGAGAAAGCCAATACTAATTTTGTAAAATTAGAAAGGGTGAAAGAAATAGAAGATGAAATTAAGCATGATGTCATGGCATTGGTTAAAGCTTTAAGTGAGGTTTGTGGTTCTGCGGGAAAATATGTCCATCTTACTGCTACAAGTTATGATATTGTTGATACGGCTCAAGCATTACAGATAAAAGAAGCAATAGAAATTTTACTTGAAAAAGGCAAAGAATTATTAAGAAATTGTTTAAATGTTTGCGAAAAATATAAAGATTTGGTTATAATTGGCAGAACTCATGGTCAGCATGCCATTCCAATTACTTTAGGTTTTAAATTTGCAAATTATGCTGATAACATAGGTGAGGATTTAAAAAGATTGAAAGAAGATACAAATTATATTTCAGGAAAGTTTTCGGGCGCAGTGGGGAATTATGCAGCCCAGCAAATTTATGATTTAGGCGATAGATTAGAACAGAAAATAATGGAAAAACTTGGGATAAATTCAGCTGATATTAGTACTCAAGTTGTTGCTAGAGAAAATCTTTCAAGAATAATTTGTGATATAACAATATTTGCTTGTAGTGTTGAACAAATAGCAAAAGAAATAAGAAATCTTCAGAGAACAGAAATTTGTGAACTGTCAGAACCATTTAAAAAAAAACAAGTTGGTTCTTCAACTATGGCTCAAAAAAGAAATCCAATTAATACAGAAAATATATGCAGTAATGTGAAGATTATTAGATCTTGTGTTTATCCTACTCTTGAGAATATTGCTTTAGAACACGAAAGAGATTTAACTAATTCAGCCGCTGAAAGGTCAATTTTACCCACAATTTTTATTCTAACGGATGATATTTTAATAAGAATGAATAAAGTAATAAAAGGGCTTGTAGTTTTTCCTGAGAATATAAAAAAGAATCTTGAATTAACAAAAGGCACCATAATGGCAGAGGCAGTTATTACCGAACTTGCAAAAAAAGGAATGGGAAGACAAGAAGCTCATGAATTATTAAGGACAAGTTCTATTCAAGCATTTTCTGAAAATTGCAACTTGAAAGAAATTCTTTTAAAAAACAAAGAAATTACAAAATATTTGAATAAAAGTGAATTGGATAAAATAATGGATTATCAGAATTATATTGGGTTATCAATTGAGAAAACTGATAAAATAATCAAAAAGTGGGAAAATTTTAATTAAATTAAAAATTATGAAACCAATAAGAGTTCACAATGGGTCAGCAAAAAATGTTTTAATATTCAAAGAGCCAACTAAAGATTCCTTTGGAGAAGGTGTCTTTGAATTTTTAGATTATTTTTCAATATTTGATTGGGGAAGATTTTTAAATGACCCTATTATGGGAAAAGGAATAGCCATGGCTGCTGTTTCAAAAAAGTATTTTGAGTTGCTTAAAAAAGCAGGAATTAAAACTCATTATCAGAGTATGGCTGATTTAACAAAAATAAATGTTTCTTTGGTAAATATACCACAGGCTTATAAAAATGTGGCTCCAGGCTCAAAGAATTATTTACTTCCAATAGAAATAATTTTTAGAATTTATACCCACCCGGCAAGTTCTGATCTTAAGAAAATAAAAGAAGGCAAAAGAAGCTATCAAGAACTTGGTTATGCTGTTCTTCCTGAGCCGAACAAAAAATTAGATTCTCCAAAAATTAGTTATTCTACGAAATTAGAAGTGGAAGATAGAGTACTAACAAAAGAAGAAGCAAGAGTAATTGCCGGTTTAACTCAAGAAGAAATAAATAAACTAGAAGAGTTGGCATTAAAAGTTAATGATATAATCACAAATCATTGTGAGAAGGTGGGTTTGATACACTATGACGGCAAAATAGAAGTTGCAAAGGATATCAATGGTAATTTTATAATAATTGATGTCTTAGGTACTTTAGATGAAGACCGATTTATGGTAAAAGTAAAAGAAGGTAAATATATTGATGTAAGCAAGCAATTTTTAAGGAACTGGTTTATTGATAACGGCTGGAAACCAATTGTGGATGCAGCTAAAGATAGAGCAGAAAAAGAAGGTGTTAAAGATTGGAAAACTTTTTGCAGCGAACCTCCTAAACTGCCAGAGAAAATAAGCAAATTAATGACTGAAATGTATCTGGCTGATGCCCAAGTCAGAACAGGAGAAAACCTTGGTGAGAAGTTAGGGGTTAAAGTTCGTCCATTAAAGCAGGTGGCAGAAGAGATGTATAATGTTCAAAAAATGCATAAAGCAGGTAAAAGATATTGACGTTCAAAGTGTTATTTTATTCATAATTATATTATATGTTACATCGAATTGAAGTCAGCCTTAAAAAAGGAGTTAAGGACGCCATTGGTGAAAGGATGAGAAAAAGAATTAAGGAGGATTTATTTATTTCTGTGAAAGAAGTAAGGACGGTTAATATTTATACAATTGAGGCCGACTTATCAGCAGAGCAGTTAAAAATACTTGGAGAGAATTTATTTGCTGATTCAGTAAGTCAGGAATTTAGCATAAATAAACCTTTGGCAAAAGATTTTAATTGGTTGTGTGAAATAGGATTTAAGCCGGGAGTTACAGACAATGTTGCTAAAACTGCAAAACAAGCGATAGAGGATATTTTAAAAAAGAAATTTAAGCCTAATGAGGCGGTTTATACATCAAAACAATATTTAATTTCTGGGAAAAGGCTTACAAGAGAAAATCTTGATAATATTGCTAAAAATCTTTTAGCCAATGATTTAATTCAGCAATGGGTAATTACTGACTGGCAGTCTTTTACAAAGAAAAGTTGTTACCTTCCAGTTCCAAAAGTTAAAATTCCTCATGAGCCTGCAATAACAACAATTGATCTTAATGTTTCTGATAAAGAATTATTAAAAATAAGCAAGGAGAGAAAATTAGCCTTGAATCTCATAGAAATGCAGGAGATAAAGAAGTATTTCTCAAGACCAGAAATAATAAAAGAACGCCAGAATTTTGGCTTAAATAAAGAGCCGACTGATGCTGAACTTGAAGTTCTTGCCCAAACCTGGTCAGAACACTGCAAGCATAAGATATTCAATGCTAAAATAAAATACAAAGATGAGCAGGGCAGGCAGATAAAAATAAATAGTTTATTCAACACTTATATTAAAAGTTCTACTAAGCAATTACAAAAAGAATTAGATTGGGTTGTTTCTACGCTTTGGGATAATTCCGGAGTAATACGTTTTAGCAATGATTGGCTTTTGGCAGTAAAATGCGAGACTCATAATAGCCCGTCAAATGAAGAACCTTATGGCGGGGCAATTACTGGAATTGTTGGTGTTTATCGTGATCCAATGGGGACGGGCATGGGTTGTAAATTAATTTATGGCACATATGGTTTTTGCACTGGCTCTCCGTTTTACAAAGGAGAACTCAGACCAAAATTACATCCAAGACGTCTTCTTGAAGGGGTTCGTAAAGGAGTAGAGGATGGCGGGAACAAATCCGGAATTCCGACTCCTTATGGAATTACTTTTTTTGATAATGCTTATATTGGAAAACCAGCAATTTATGTTTTAGCTACTGGTATAATTCCGTCAAAAGTAGGCAATGAAGAAGGTTTTAAAAAGAAGATAGAGCCTGGAGATTTAATTGTAATGGTTGGCGGTAAAGTGGGTATAGATGGAATTCATGGAGCAACAGAGTCTTCAATGGAAGCTGGTGAATGGGTAAGTGCTTCCCATGTTCAAATAGGAGATCCATTTACTCAAAAGAAAATGCATGATTTTTTGATTGAAGCGCGTGATTTAGGATTTTATAAAGGTATTACTGATAATGGAGCGGGAGGGCTTTCTTCATCAGTTGGAGAAATGGCTGAGTTTAGCAATGGTTTTAAGCTTCACCTTGATAAGGTGCCGTTAAAATATGCTGGCTTAGACCCCTGGCAAATTATGGTTTCTGAGTCTCAGGAAAGAATGACCTTGTCAGTTTCACCAAATAAAATTGATAAATTTTTAAAACTGGCGGAAAAACATGATGTTGAGGCAACTGTTTTAGGGGAGTTTACAGACTCGGGTAAATTTTATTCTACTTATGATGGCAAGGCAGTTACTTATATGGATATGGATTTTGTTCATGAGGGTGTGCCGCAGATGGAATTAGAAGCAGAATGGATTAGCCCTAAGAAGCGGGGAGTTTGTGAACCTGAACTTGAAAATATAAAAAATCATGATTCATTCTTAAAAGAAATATTGGCCAGAATAAATATTTGTAGTAAAGAATATATTACCAGGCAATTTGATTATGAGGTCCAGGGGACTAGTGTAATAAAGCATTTAGTTGGTGAAGATAATGATGTTTATAATGATGCAGTGGTAATAAAACCTGTTTTTGATTTAGAGCAGGGTATTGCCATTGCGGCTGGAATTAATCCAAAATATAGTCAAATAGATACATATCAGATGACAGCCTCAGTAATAGATGAGGCAATAAGAAGAATTATTGCTGTTGGCGGAAGTTTAAAACAAATAGCCCTTAATGATAATTTTTGCTGGCCAAGCCCGTTGCCCACAACCCAGAATCCAGAAGCAAAATACAAACTCGCCCAGCTTATAAGAGCAAACCAAGCGCTTTATGACTATACTTTGGCATTTAAAACCCCTTGTATTTCTGGAAAGGATTCTATGTCAATGGATGGAACAGTTAAAGATGTAAATGGCAAAGAGCAGAGAATATCAGCTCTGCCGACCATTCAATTTTCAGCCATAGGGAAAATCAATGATATTGGAAAATGCGTCACCATGGATGTTAAAAAACCAGGTGATTTTGTTTATGTTTTAGGTATTACCCGTGATGAGCTTGGCGGGTCAGAATATTATGAGATAAGAGGAGAAATTGGATTAAATGTTCCAAAAGTTGATGCTCAGGCGGCTATAAATTTATACAATGCTTTGTCTCAAGCAATTGAACAAGGATTAGTTGCTTCGGCACATGGGTGCTACAAAGGCGGGTTGGGCGTGGCCCTGTCCCAAACATGTTTTGCCGGGGGCCATGGTTTGGATATCAGTCTTAAAAAAGTGCCGACTAAAGAGTTGTTTAATAATGATAAGATTTTGTATTCAGAATCGCAAAGTAGATTTGTAGTTACAGTTTCTCCTGAGAACAAAAAGCGTTTTGAGAAAATTTTAAATGGAAATATTTATCAGGAAATAGGCCAGGTTAAAGATAATAAAATTTTTATGGTTAAAGGGATTAAAGATAAAATAATAATTAAAGAAAATATATATAAATTAAAACAAGCCTGGAAAGCGACTTTTAAAAACTTTTAATTATGAAGCCAAAAGTTTTAATTCTATATGGATATGGTATAAACTGCGATAATGAAACAGAGCAGGGGTTTAAAATGGCCGGAGCAATGGCTGAGAAAGTTCATATTAATGAACTTATAAGCGGTGAAAAAAAACTTGAAAATTATCAAATCTTTGCCCTGCCAGGAGGCTTTTCTTTTGGGGATGATATATCAGCTGGAAAGGTTCTGGCAAATAAATTTAAATATAATCTTCAAGAAGAACTGGATAATTTTATTAGTCAGGGAAAGTTAATTATTGGAATCTGCAATGGGTTCCAGGCAATGGCCAAACTTGGTATTTTGCCGGCATTTGATAAAAATTATAAAAAAGAAGAAATAACTTTAACTTTTAATGATTCAGGAAGATTTGAAGATAGATGGGTTTATATTAAAATAAATCAAAAATCAAACTGTATCTGGACCAAGGACATTAAAAATCTTTATTTACCAATAAGACATGGTGAGGGTAAATTTATTTCAAAAGACAGAAAAATTAGAAAAAGACTAAAAAAACAGAATCAAATAGTTGCCCAATATGTAGATGATAAAGGAAGTTTGGCAGATTACCCGTTTAATCCTAATGGTTAAGAAAACAATATTGCTGGAATTTGTGACGAAACAGGGAGAATATTTGGTATAATGCCTCATCCAGAAGGATTTTTGTTTGCTCAAAATCATCCAAGATGGACTAGAGAAAAAATTCAAAAAGGTGAAGGAATAAAAATTTTCAAAAATGCAGTTGAGTTTGTAAAAAATGAACTATAGCCCAGGTATTGATTTAGTTATAGAAAGCAAGGCTTGTCTGCTAATAATAAGTTGTACGCCATATGACTTATATGTTAATATAATAATTAATAATAAATATTATGAATCTAGAACAACCACAATCAATTGAAGAGCAAAAACAAGCCGCTCTAAAAGAGCTGTTAGAAGTTGGCGATCTAGATATGGCATTACAGTTTGATGAAAATGTCTTGGGTAATATAAGAGATGACCGCATACCAGCCGATACTCCACAAGAAGATATAAGGCAAGCAAAAGAAGACTTAAAAGTAAACACAAGAGCAAAAGTCCTAGAATTAAAACAAAAGTGTCTTGATTTAGGAATTACTCAAGATGAACTAAAAGCCGCTGTTGTTGAATGGGAAGCAAAAAAGAAAGAAAGCAAAGAATAGCATGGCTTGTATTTTATTATGAAAAGAAAAATATTTAAAAGATTTAAAAAAAGATATCCCAATCTTTATTCCATTATTATTGGTTTGGCCATTATAATGTTTTGGCGGGGATTGTGGGGTTTAATGGATTTGTATCTTTTTCCAAATAATCAGTTTTTAAGTTATTTTTCCGCGGCATTAATCGGCTTGTTTTTATTATATATTAATGATTTTAGATTAAGAGAATTGGAATAAGGCTGAAAATAATCCTTAGTTTATTTATTAATATTAAATATAGCTTATGAGAAAAAAAGTAATAACAATTTCATCTATCGTGTTTGGAGTTGTCTCTTTACTTCACCTGTTAAGGGTTATTTATGCTTTACCAGTATTAATAGGCGAGGTAAGTCTTGGTTTATGGGTAAGTGTTCTTGGTTTTTTAGCTACAGGAGCACTTTGTCTTTTGAATTGGAAGTATAGAGAATAAATAGGGCTAATTTAATACAATAATTATGAAGCAAAAAACATTTAATATTATTGCTATTGTTGTTTTTATTCTCATTGTGATTATTCATTTAATCAGAGCCATTTTTAATTGGAATGATCAGATAGGAGAGGTGGTAATGCCTTTGTGGGCCAGTTGGGTTACTGTGGTTGTTTTTGCTTATTTTGTTTACGAGGGGATTAGATTGGGTAAAAAATAGTTGAGTTTATTTATTGGCATGAATAAATAATATATGGAAAACAAAAAATACAATCAAGCAGTAGAAATCGCCCCTAATGTTTATTGGGTTGGTTTTTATGATAAAAAGGCGAATTTCCATTGCAATCCTTATTTAATAGTGGATGGCGATGAATCAATTTTAATTGATCCTGGTTCAGTGACTCATTATCCGATTGTCTCAAAAAAGGTCTTTAAAATTGTAAAACCCTCGCAGATAAAATATATAATTTTACATCACCAAGATCCTGACTTGTGCGCCGGGGTTCCTCTTTTTGAGAAAAAGTTGGATACAAAGAAAGTAGAAATAATTTGCAATAAGCGGGAAAGTTTTTTAATCAATCATTACGGTATGAAATCCAAATTCTATTTAATTGAAGATTCGGTTGAAAAGATGAAATTGAAAAGCGGACGCCAATTAAGATTTATTCATACACCTTATCTGCATGCTCCAGGCGCTTTTGTCACTTATGATGAAAAAACAAAAATTTTATTTTCTTCTGATTTATTCGGAGCTTTTTCTGATAAATGGTCTTTATACGCCGATAAAGATTATCCTGAACAGATGAAGAAATTTCATGAGTCTTATATGCCCTCAAAAGAAATTATGGATTATTCTTTGGATAAGCTTCAATTTTTGGATATTAAAATGATTGCTCCCCAGCATGGCTCAATTATTAAAAAAGAAATGGTTAAACCATTCTTTGAAGCTTTGAGGAAATTTAAATACGGTAAGTATATGGTTTAATTTTTAAACAGATGAAAAAAAGAATATTATTAATTGACAAAGATGAATTTATTTTAAAGTCCTTTGAGTATAAACTCAAACAGAATGGTTTTGAGGTTTTTACAGCCAATAATGGTCTTTCTGGTATTAAGATGATAAAGAAAATAAAACCGGATTTAATTTTTTTGGAGCTGATTTTGCCGCCGCCTTGCGGATTTGAAATTTTAAAGGAATTTGGAAGTCATTTTAATTTTATCGTCTGTTCGGAGCTGAAATTGGAAAAAGATATTCAATCGGCTCTAAAAATGGGTGCTAAGGAATTTGTAAAAAAGGAGGGCATCCCAACCAATACAATAGTAAAATTGGCAGTAAAGTATTTAAATTAAGAGAATAATACCTTTTACAAAGAAATACTTTCTAGATTTAAGTTTATTGAATAATAGGGTAACAATTTAATATGGGAAATCAAATTGCGATTTTAGTCGTTCTTATATTCTTATCAGCCTTTTTTTCAGGCGTGGAAACAGCTTTGATGTCTTTAAACATGATTAAGGTTAATTCTTTGTATAAGCAAAAGAAAAAAGGGTCAGCCGCTTTGTATCGTTTAAAACAGCATCCCAATAAATTAATAATTACTATTTTAATTGGCAATAATATTGTTAATATTGGGGCAGCGGCATTAGCCACAGTTATTTTTACTAATTTATTCGGCTCAAGCGGGGTGGGAATTGCTACAGGAGTAATGACATTTTTAATTCTGGTTTTTGGTGAAATAACGCCAAAAACTTTTTCTTCTCAAAATGCAGAAAGGGTTTCTTTAGCCGTGGCTCGTTTAATTGAAGTTTTGGCATATATTTTATCACCTTTTGTTAAAATATTCAGTTTTATTTCCCAGATTATGTCAAAACTATTAGGGTCAAAACAAGAAAAAGACCTTTCTGAGGAAGAATTAAAAACGATTGTGATGATGGGCAAGGAACAGGGGATATTAACTAGAGAATCAGCTAAGATGATGCATAATGTTTTAGAATTTAGAGGAACAAAAGTGACAGAAATAATGACCCCGAAGATGGATATTGAAATGTTTAGTGGTGATAAAAAATTAAAAGACGTGCTTGATCATGTGGTTAAAACACCATATTCTGTTTATCCAGTTTATGAGGGTGAAAACAAGGACAATATTATTGGAGCATTAGATGTTGATGATGTTTTAAAATATGCTAAGAATCAGAAATTAGATGTTAAAGTTAAAAGTATTGTCCGGCCCGTCTTATTTGTCCCCACTTCTAAAGAAATAGACGACCTTTTAACTGAATTTGAAGGAAAAGATGTCCCTATGGCTATTATTGTTAATGAATATGGTCGGGTAGTTGGCTTGGCCACTGTTCAAGATATTTTAGAAGAGATTGTTGGAGAGATTTTTGACAAAAAGAAGAAAGCCAGTGTTTATATTAAAAAAATAAGCGATAAGTCAGTGAGCATTGATGGTCGGGCTTTAATTGATGAAGTGAATAGTGTTCTTCATTTAAATCTGCCCAAAGAACGCTTTAATACAATTGCTGGATTTGTTGAAAACAAGCTTGAGAAGATTCCCAAAAAAGGAGATAAGATAAAAATAAAAAGGGCCATGCTCATTGTTGATAAGGCCACAAAACAGACTGTTCAAAAAGTCCGTTTGGTTAAAGATTAGAAATTTAAAGTTTATAAAGGAAGAAGGCCCCTGGTTCAGGGGCCTTTTTCAAATTTAGGTGCTGGGTATTAAGACAAGGGGAATACAGGTTTATTCATATTGGCGTGTAAAAAAGAAATACGCCGTGGGCGATTTGTGAATCGCCTTGATAATCCCCAAAAAATATAATAATAGGCCCAGCACCATTTGCTCAGCAATGCGAGATCAGTCGCATTTTTCTGGCAAATCTTTTAAAGAATCCTCCTTTGGATTATTATCTTAGCATATTATTGAAAAAAAGTCAATGGATAAATGGTTGTTTAACAGGGGGAAATTTAGTATAATATATGTATAATATATTAAGATAAAAACATGAAAAAGACTAGTTTTAAAGAATTAAATAAGCAATATCAAGACTTGTTATTAGAGGCTGAAAAAGCAGTTAAAACCGCTTATGACCCTTATAATCATTTATTTGTTGGTGCGGCTCTTTTAACCAAAGATGATAAAGTTATTACCGGGTCAAATGTAAACAATGCTGTTTCTGGTATTTGCGCTGAACAAGTGTCTGTTTTTAAGGCTAATTCAATGGGAGAGCGTTATTTTAAAGCAATTGCCGTGATATCAAGTTTTGAAAATGAAAAACCGATTACCCCTTGTGGTGCTTGTCGGCAAATACTTTCTGAATTTTCTAAAGTTTCAAACATTGATTTAGATGTAATTATGTCTAATCCAGGTAAAGATAAGATTATTATTGCCAAGATTTCAGAGCTTTTGCCATTGTCTTATGATTTAAAGATTGACACTAATAATTTTTAGTAATATAATTATAAGTAATAGAATACTTTTTAAAAAAGAATAGGGCTAACTCCAACCCTTCATTTTTGGTATTTAATATGTTATTTAAGCAAGACAAGTTTAGAAAGGTTTTACTAATTACTGTTATTTTAGTTTTTATAATAGGCGTATTTTATTATTTATTTGAAGATTCTAAGGCTCAAGCTTTTAACACAGAACAGATTAAAATTTTCCCTAGTTCTTATACGGGTGATTGGGAAAATCCACAAGCTGCTTTTATCCAAGATTTAAACGAGACAGCTGATTTTAACGAGTTTAACATGGAAAATTCAGCTTATTTGATTTTAAATAAATCTGAACAAGAATTAATTCCTGAATCATCAGAGCCAGTTGAACCAACTGACCCGGTTGAATTAATTGAACCATCAATTCCTAGTGGTTCTACCACTTCTACACCAGTTGAATTAATTGAACCATCAATGCCTAGTGGTTCTACCACTTCTACGCCTGAAGCAAGTCGATCAATATTTTTAGCCAGTTTTTGGCAAAAGATTAGAGGGTTTTTAAAAATAAACATAGCCAAAGCCCAGGAAGTCCCGGTTGTTATTTCAAACAAGACTTTAGAATTTTATGAATTTGGCATAGCTAATGGATTTCAAGATAAAGAAATTGTTAATGTTCAATTAAGATTATCTTTGGCTGGTAAAACAGAATCAGTAGACAACAAAATATCTATTGAATATAGTCAGAATAATGTTTGGCAGTCATTAGATAATGTTATTCTTAGTCCAGAGATTTCTAATGCTCTTAATGGAGGATATTGGCTTTATGCTTTACCTGTTTTTCAATCCTGGGAAGATTTTATTAATTTAAAGATTAGATTTAGTGTTTATCCTTGTCAAGAATCAGAAACCGTGTGTGATTTTGCTGTTTATTTAAATTCACTTTGGCTAGAAGTAAATTATGAGGAAAACGGACAATTAGCCTCATTAGGATCTTCTATATCAGAGCCTTCTTTACAGTCTCCAAAGATAATACCTTCTAAACTAATTACAGGAAAAAAGAGTTTTAAAAACAATGAAGACCCAGTTTTTGAATTACCGCAGAAACCAAATTTAAAAGTTAAAAAAATATATTTAATTGGAGCTCAAGGGGAAGAAACAGGAGTCGAAATTATTTTACAGAAAAACATTATTAAAGTTAAAAAGCCAAGAGTTTTTAAACCAGGAAAATATACAATTCAGATACAAGTTGAAGAAGATGGCGAAGCTTATATTATTGAACAAGAGTTTATGTGGGGAGTCTTGGCGATTAATATAAATAAGTCTATTTATTTGCCAAATGAGCAGGCCTATTTGCAAATGGGGGCTCTAAGAGATGATGGGAATACTCTTTGTGATGCTAATTTAAAATTAGAAATTACCAATCCTAGTGGACAAATAACTTATCCTCAGGTTGAAAAAAGCGGTTTGTGCAAAGGCAATAACGTTGTTGATGTGCCAGACTATTTTGCCTATTATACGGTATCTGGAACAGGGGAGTATCAGATGAAACTTACTAATTTAGATAATGATTATGAGATTGTTGATTCTTTTGAAGTTTGGGAATCTGTGCCCTTTGATATTGAAAGAATTGGACCGACCAGGATTTATCCCCCGGCTGTTTATCAGGTGGAATTTAACATAATTCCTGGCCAGGATTTTACAGGTCAGGTTATTGAAAGCATGCCAGCTGGATTTGTGGTTATTACAGATGAGACAGCAAAGGTAGTTGTTCAAGATGATACTAAACAGATTATTTGGTCAGTTGATTGGCACGCCAAAGAAATTTATAAATTAACATATCAATTTGATGCTCCAAATATTAGTCCTTATTTATATTTATTAGGGCCTTTAGAGTTTCATGATTAAATATTATGTCAGAAGTTAGTAAACGAAAATTTAAAAATAATTTATTAATAATAATTATTTTTGTTTTGATTGGGAGTTTAGGTCTCTCGCCTTTACAAGTTAAAGCGGGTTTGCTTTTTAAAGAAATTCGTCAGTGGCAGGTTGCGAGTGATGCCACGCTGACTACGATGCGACCAGAGAGTCCTGATGGAGCCAACTCTAGAATGTTCGATCAGGTTCCTGATCAAATCGATTTATGGGATTCTGTTAAGGATGATCCTGATTCGCCAATTACTTCTGATTACATCAGCAATCAAGCCTCCAAAAATGCCTATGTTTTTATGAACCTCACAGCTACAGATTCAGACTTTAACTCAATGGTTACTTTATTTATAGATTTTTGGATGAATACAGCTACGAGCTTTAGTAATGACAGCGCGGTAATATATGCTCAGGTATTTCAGTCAGATGAAATTGCAACCCTAACCTCAGAGGAGTCAATAGCTACAGATACAAGTACCGGATACTTGAGTGTTGAGTTTACTACAGTAACGGGGAGTAATAAAGCAACCTGGAATGCGGCGCGCTTGAGGATTCGTGTCGAGTACTCCCAGGGTGGTGGTCCCGATGGTGGTCAGGTTCATATGGCTGCTGTTGAATTGGACGGCACGTATGCAATTCTTACTAATAATGCTCCTGCTTTTACTACTTCTCCTTTTGAAGATCCGGCTTCAATCAGTACTTCGCCGACCAATGAAGGATCTAACGTGACTTTTAAAGCAACGGCTGACGACCCTGAGAATGACAACTATTATCTAGCTATTTGTAAAACCGATGCGGTCACTCCTGGAACAGGAGCAGGCGCGCCAACCTGCGGCGGCGGAAATTGGTGTATTTCTGGTTCAACTGCTGACACTGTTCAAGCAACTTGCTTTTATACCGCCCTAAATGGTGATAGCGAGTCTAATGATTGGTATGGTTTTGCGTGTGACGCAGCTTCTTCGAGTCAGGCTTGTTCTACCGCTGATCAGGGAACAGGCGATTCTGGTTTTCCATTTAAAGTTAATCACATACCGTCGTTTTCAGTTTACAGCGATGATTCACCAAAAAATCCTGGAGAGTTGGTTACCTGGAACACTACTGCTTTAGATACTGATTCTGATGGTACGCCTGATGAAGTAACGCTTTACGTTTGTGATTCATCAGGATTTACTGGAGGCAGTTGTACTGGAACTCAATTATGCGCCAGTTCGGCTTCAGCCAGTAATCCGACCTGCGGTGATACTCTTTCTGACCCCAAACCAGACGGTGATTGGGATGCTTACGGTTATGTAGTTGATAATCATGGATTAGAAGCTTCAGGCGGCAGTCATGGCACAGATTCAGTTATGACTGTCAATAATATTGCTCCGTCCATTACTGACACTACTATTCAATTACTGGATACTAGTGGATCGGGTCCTTTGACTCTAACTACGGAACAAGGAGAAACTGAGGACTTTTTAGTAAAGTTTGTAGTGGTGGATAACAACAGCTGTGAAAACATTACTTCTGGTGATGAGATTGCCTCAGCCATTATTCATGTCTATCGTTCGGCAATTACCCAGGCTGGTTGCGATATTGATGGAGAAGATAATGCTAACAATTGTTACGCAAACGCGGAAGTCGGAACCGGAGGACTGTGTGTTCAGGATACATCAGTAAATCCTTGTTCTGGAACTTCTGATTCTGATGTGGGCTGGAGATGTGAATTTCCTTTACAATATCATGCCGACCCTACAGACGGGGCGAATTTAACAGATTCTACCTGGTGGGCGCAAAACTGGTTGGCTTCGGTGAAAGCCACTGATGACGATGCTCTTGATACTGGCTTGATTGAAGACGCTGACGGCGAGGAATTGGCAAGTTTTTTGGTTTTTAATTTAAGTACGGCAAATATTGTTTATGGCAGCGTAGGCGCGGGCGACGACAGCGTGGAACAAACCGCCACTCTTCAGGCAACAGGCAATGTTGGTTTGGATGAAAATCTTTCCGGAGGCGTTGCGGCCGGTCATGGTATGTGCACTGATTATCCCGGTTGCTCTGCCTATACCATTGCGGTTGGCCAGCAAAAATACAATTTAACCGCCAGTCAAGGATGGGGAGGTGCTGGCTCTATTGCTTTAACATTCGCGAGTGCGGAAGCTGAACTTAACTGTTTAAAAACCACAACTACGGGTGCGCCGACTGAGTGTAATACTTACTGGATTTTAAGAGTGCCTGGCGGGCAGGATACAGGAAGTTATACTGGTGAAAATACCATTGACGGAGTAACAGGCGAGGCTCAAGATTGGTAGTAAGTAATAAGAACGCGTTTGCCTCGCCATAAAAGTAAATGCACCCAAGAAAATAAGTTGGGTATTATGAGCAAACGCGGAAAGTTTTATTTAAATAAGACAATTTTTTGGCATAGAATATGAAAAAGGATTATAAGAAAATTAAATCTAAAATTAGTTTAGTATTTGTTTTACTATTGATTTGGGCCTTCCTGCCAATGGCGGTAAAAGCCGGTTTTGGCATTTCCCCGCCATATGTCAGAAATGACAGTTTGGCCCGGGGTTCACATTATGAGCAGAAAATTGTTTTGGTTAGAGGCGATCCTACGGAAGATTGGAAAGCTAAAATTAGTATTAATATCCCAGAGGCGGACGATTGGATTTCTATTGACAGAGGAATGGAATTTATAATGCCTCAGGGAGAAAAAAAAGTGCCCATTGTGGTGAGTGTGGACGTGCCAAAAGACGCTGATTTTGGTAACTATAAGGGAAATATTAGGATAAGAACCACGCCTTTTAAACCTCAGGAAGGCGGCGGAGGAGTGTCTATAGCCTTAGGGATTCAAATTGATGTTGATATTAATGTGGTTAAAAAAGAAATTTTTGATTTTTTAGTTAAGGGAATTAATGTTTTTGATTTAGAATCGGGTCAGAATATAAAGATTTTAATGCGGATAGAAAATATTGGGAATGTGAAAACAGCGCCGACTAAAGTCCATTTGGATATTTATGATTCTTCAGAAGAAAACTTATTAGCGTCAGTGGACAATAGTAATAAATTAGTCAAAGTCAAGCCGTTTGCCACTAAAGAGGTGACAGCTGAATTTCCAAATCAATTAGAACCAGGGAGCTATTGGGCGCAAATTAAAATTTTTTTAAAAGACGAAATTATTAATGAAGGAAAATTACACTTAAGTGTTTTACCAGGAGGTAGTTTACAAGCGCCGCCAAAGGTTTTAGATAAAACAACTTCTCGAATTTGGTTAGCAGGAGTTTTAATATTAATAATTTTAATATTTAGCATTAGGCGCTGGTTGTTTAAAAATAAGAAAAAAAAATGATTTAAATTTTAGTTTATCTTATGCCTAAAGATTGTCATAAAAGTCAGACGTTTTTAATAATATATTTCTTTTTAATTTTAGGATTATTCTTATTTTTTAGTTTTTTAACTTCTGTACCGGTTTATGCCGAACAGATAAGCATTTCAGTAAAAATCAAGGTAACCTATATAGTTGAAGAAACAATTACGGAAACGGTTGATTTAAGCGAAGGAGAGGAAAAAGAAGTAGAATTAGTAGTTAGTAATACCTCGTCCACGGCTGCGGTTTTATTTACTTATGACGCCATATCTTATCCTATTGAGGCTACTATTAATTCTATTAAGAAAAGCAATGTTGATCCCACCGCCCCTATTCCTTCTGATTTAGAAGTGGTGGGCGATTTAATTTATGAGTTTTCAGCCAAAGATATGGTTAATCAGCCAGTGGAAACTTTTGTTCAACCTGTTACTCTTGGTTTTGTCTATATAGATGAAGATGTTTCAGAATTAGACGAAAGCAGTTTAGAAGCTTATTATTGGGATGAAACCGACGAGGAATGGATAGTTTCGCCGGATCAATCCTTGGATGAAGGTAGTAATGCCGTCACAGTAACGACAACCCATCTTGGTTTGTATGCGATTATGGGAACTCTTTCATCAACTTCACCACCCCCGCCAAGCGGCGGCGGTGGAGGTAGAGCAACGATTCCTGTTTATGCCACGGCTGTTATTAAAGGATGGGCTTATCCAGGCAGTATTGTTACTGTTTTAAAAGACGGTGTGATTGCCGCTGAAGTTGAGGCTGATGAAAAAGCTAATTTTCAGGCAACTTTTGATAATTTAACCCCGGGGGTTTGGACTTTTAGTGTTTGGACTAAAGACAATAAAGGGTATAGATCTATTACTTTTAGCTTTACCACTAATTTTTCCGCTGGAGTAATTACCACCATTAGTGATATTTTTCTGTCGCCAACTATTGACATGGATAAAGATAAAGTTACTCGCGGTGAAAAGATTGGTATATTGGGGCAGACAGTACCGGACAGCCAGGTGGAAATTTATGTTTATTCTTCTGGAGAGCCGATTATCAGCAAAACAAAGGCTGATAATATTGGCGCTTATTTTTATGATTTTGACACCACTGTTTTAGAACAAGGGCTTCATGACGCCATGGCAAGGTCTTCAAAAGACAATGGCTTTATATCTGATTTTTCCAGATCATATGCGTTTTTTATTTCTACTCCCGGACTGGAAGAGGAAAAAGTTTTAGTTCCTTTGAAACCGTTTCAGGCAATACAGGTTAATTTAAATGAGGATTTTACAGAAAAGGGCGAAAACATTGTGAATCTGGTTGATATTTCCATTCTCCTTTATAATTGGGGAGTACCTAAAAATCTTAAAGCTGATTTTAATAAAGATGGAAGAGTTAATTTAATTGATTTAAGTATTATGTTGTACTCTTGGACCGGATAATAAAATTTAAAATTTGAAAATGAAGGACGAAAAATACAATTTAAGATTAAAAATAAGCTATATTGTTTGTTTTTTACTTTTATTTTTTGTTTGTTTTTTATTTCTACCATCAAGAGCTAAAGCGGCTAGTTTATACCTTTATCCTGAAAGTCAAACTGTTAATATTGGTGATACTTTTATACAAGAGGTAAGAATTGATGTGGAAGAACCAATCAATACCGTTGAAGTCTATATAACTTTCCCGCCGGATACTTTAGAGGTAATAGACGTGAGCTTGGGTAATTCGCTTATAACCATTGTTGCTCAGAGTCCGGTTATAGACCAGAATATAGGTTCTGTTATGTTCGCCGGCGGTATTCCGGGTGGATATACTGGAAAGGTTTCTGGTGATCCAGGCATCAGTAACTCCCTTGCAAAAATAGTGTTCCGCGCTCTTATTAAGGGTGAAGCAGAAGTTACTGTTGAAAGTAATTCAAAAGTCCTGTTAAATGATGGACTTGGCACAGAGGATAGTTTAAAAATAGAGCAGGCAAGGATTACAATTTTACACAAAGAGCCGGGAGAAGCAGGAAGCGATGAGTGGCAGGAGATATTACAAATGGATGTTATTCCTCCTGAATCATTCCAGCCATTGATTATTCAGGATGCTTTGGTTTTTGAAGGGCGGCACTTCTTGGTTTTTTCCACCACTGATAAACAAACCGGTATTGATTATTATGAAGTCAAGCAGGGAAAAGATAATTGGCAAAAAGCTGAGAGTCCATATTCACTTACAGACCAGAAATTAGAAGGCGTTATAAAAGTAAGGGCTGTGGATAAAGCAGGAAATGAGAGAGTAGAAATAGTTGTTGAGTCAATAAAAGGACCATTATCTTATTATTGGGTCATTTTAATCTTGATTGTTATTGTAATAGTTATATACTTAATAATATTAAGAAAGAGAAAAAGGAGGAAATATGACAATTTGTAAAAGCAAATTAATCTTAAAATTATTTATAGGTATTAGTCTGCTAATATTAGTACTTAGTTTCTTTGCTTTACCTATTAAAGCAGCGTCAAAATCAGCTAGACTTTATTTTTTGCCCGCTTCTGGGACTTATGAGGTTGGGCAAAATTTTTCTGTTCGCGTGTCAGTAGATACAGAGGGCCAAACCATTAATGCAGTAGAGGATGTTATTACGTTTTCCAATGATACGTTAAAAGTAACTAGTTTTTCTAAGGCTTCGACTATTTTGAATTTATGGATTAGAGGCCCTTCTTATAATAATTCTACTGGAGAGATTACCTTTGCCGGCGGAATTCTTAATTCGGAATTTAACGGACTTGGCCGTATTTTTATTATTAATTTTAAAACTATAGCTGTTGGTCAGGCTTGGGTTAGATTTAGTCCTTCGGCTCAAGTTTTAGCTAATGATGGTTTGGGAACAAATATTTTTTCTTCAACTGCCCGCGCGGAGTTTACAGTACAAAAACGTTCATCTCCTGTTCCGGTTCCATATACCGAACCAGCGGACGCTCCATTAGACTTAGAGATTTCTTCTCTAACGCACCCTGAACAGGACAAATGGTATAATAGGAAAGATGCAGTGTTTACGTGGCGGTGGCAGCGCGGGATTATTGACTATAGTTATTTTATAGACAAAAAGGAAAAAGGTATTCCTAATAATATTGGTGATGGATTAAACACCTCAATTTCTTATCGGGATATTAAAGATGGCGTGTGGTATTTTAACATTAAAGCGAAGACGAGTGAGGGGTGGGGAAAGGTATTTCGGCAGAAGATTCAGGTTGACGCTGCCCCGCCAGACAATTTTCGTATTACTTCCAAAGAAGAATTTCCCACTATTAACGCTTCACCAACATTTTATTTTAAAGCAGAAGATGAAACATCAGGGATTGATTACTTTAAGGTTAAAGTAGATAATGGCGAGTGGGTTTTCACAGACAGGACAGAGTATCAGCTTTCTGCTCAGGTGCAGGGGAAGCACCAGCTTTCGGTTAGGGTATATGACAAAGCGGGCAACTTTGCTGACGGATTCTACTCTTTTGAGACTTATCCTTTATCAGCGCCGACAGTGATATATTGGACAGAGGAAATTCTTTTTGGCGAAGAGTTTTTTGTCAAAGGCGAGGCCGCGCCCAGTAGTAAAGTGAATATAGATATTTTTTCTAAGAAAAAAAGAGTATTGACTCTGAGCACCGTGAGTAATGCAGATGGTATCTGGTCCATAGAGTACGGAGATATTTTAAAAAAAGGGGAATATAGGATTGTTGCTACACAGGAGACTGCTGGAGGAATAGTGAGCTTAGCTTCTCCAGAATATATTTTTGAGGTGTTGATTAATGTGTTTAGGATTTTTGGCGTTATTTTTCCGGCGAATGCTCTTTTCTGGCTGTTTCTATTCTTTATGGCCATTGTTGCCATGCTTTTTGTTTTTATTATTTTTGTACACGGCCCTTCATTTAAGAAATTTAAAAACCTTTTTTTAGAGAGAAGAATTTTCTGGTTAGATAGTCTGGGCGTCAGGAGAATTAAAAGGAAAAAAAGAAAATGATTGATACTCATGCACATTTAAATTTTAAAATGTTTAAAAATGATTATGCTCAAGTAATTGGGCATAATTTTAATCAAGGATTAAAAGCGGTTATTAATGTCGGGTCAAATTTAGAGACTAGTAAGAAGGCGGTTAAAATAAGTCAGGAATTTGAAAATTGTTTTTCTGCTGTTGGTCTTCATCCTATTCATGTTAAAGATGAGGAATTTAACAAAGAGAAGTTTTCTTTATTAATCAAAGAAAACAAAGATAAGATTAAAGCCATTGGGGAAACAGGTTTGGATTTTTATCATGATCAAGATAGTAAAGATTTGCAAAAAAAAGTATTTTTACAACATATTGAATTAGCTCAGGAACATGATTTACCAGTTATTCTTCATTGCCGGGGAAACAAGGAAAATCCCAATAATGCTTATTTAGAATTAATAGAAATAATTAAAGGTTTAAAACAAATTCCTAAAGGAGTGATTCATTGTTTTTCAGCTGATTGGTCTATTGGACAAGAGTTTTTAAATCAAGGTTTTTATATTGGTTTTACAGGTCCAATTACCTTTAAAAATGCTACTCCAGAGCTTTTACAAGTAGTGGAAAAAGCTTCTTTAGACAAAGTTTTATTAGAAACTGATTGTCCGTTTTTAGCTCCAGAACCTTATCGCGGGCAAAGAAACGAGCCTGTTTATGTTCGTTTTATAGCTCAAAGAATTTCTGAGATAAAAGGTCTTACTTTTAATCAAGTGGTTGATCAAACCACTAAAAATGCAAAAAAGCTATTTAAAATATAATAAGCTTTTTAAAAATTATCCCTTTGTCAGGCTCTTTTTTTTATGTTAAAATATGCATATGTCAGAAAAAGAATTAGGTAATAAAATTTTAAAGGGGCTTAATTCTGAGCAAAAAAAGGCAGTTGTCCACGGTCAAGG
>SDBT01003108.1_pt1 | contig 28859 bp, 28 predicted proteins | sample 2277101 | NCBI WGS metagenome assembly SDBT01 (sample SAMN10404973, study PRJNA504765) | marine sediment metagenome | isolation source: marine sediment core GS10_PC15, 103 cmbsf | place: Arctic Ocean: Southern Knipovich Ridge | collected 2010
CCGAAGCTGCTCCAATATCAGCTCGACGAATTGCTCGACGCCGGCTTGGAACTCAGACGCCGGAAGCACCTCGCTCACTTCGGCCACGTAGCGCAATGGCTCCGCGGCGCGTGACCGGGCTGGAAGCGCCCGCAGCAACACTCGCTCACCATCGCTGTCACAATCGACGTTGGGCCAGACGTAGCCACCTCCGATGGTCGTCAACCGATGTGCCATCCTCCATTCGAGCGACTGCCGCCTGGGCTCCCAGCGCAGACGCCACCAGTTCCACGCGAGCCACTGCGCGAGCTGATAGCCGGAAAGGTGGACCTTCTGCCGTACGCGTCTGACGAACGTGTCGTGGGCTTCTGTCAGCCACGCCCCGTCGACACGTATGCCGATCGCGCCAAACGTCGCGCGATCCTCCGGGGGGCCATGCTCGAGCCGCTCCCAATCGACCTCGATGGCGAATCTAGGGCTCACGGCCACTCCACTCCTCGATCACCTTCGAGCGGAAATCGTCGTCTTCGGGCATCGGATACCCATGGTAGGCACCCGTGGCCTGGTTCTCCAAATGGGCTTCGAACGCCTCACCGGCCTCGGACACCGCCCAGACGTTCTGGGGCCATCCGTTGCGTATCTGCACACTGACCAGGCCGCGCTTGAAGCCTTCTTGCAGCAAGGTCAGGGCCTCCGCCCGCAAGAAATCGCGCTCCACGTCGCAAAGGGTCTTGCCTGGGCGAGGGTTGCTGGGCGGCGTCAGGTCGTAGTCCCCGGGGCGTGTCTTGTGCTCTGGGTTCCCGCCGTAGCTCGCTTCGGCGGCAAATCTCTGTCCCTTGTCGGCGCCCCACTGCTCAGCCGGAAGAATCTTCCGCTTGGGGTTGTAGCTGTTTTCTCTGCGTTTCATCCCCTGTTCTCCAGCAGGCGGATGGGAAGCATCAACCCACTCCGCGCAAGGAGCAGGCTTCCGTCAGCTTATCCATCTAATCCTAAGAATACAATGTTCTTATCTATCCCCGCTTCCGGTTGGTCTGCCAGGCGACAACCATCAGCTCCTTGCACCACACGGCAAAATCGCCCGGGTTGATCGCACAATGTTCCTGCGAGCACTGCGCAAGCTGGCCGGGCTGCTCCCGGTGAACGAGGTCGACCGTGACGAGGTGGCCTACTTCCAGAAGAGCGGCCGCGGGAGCGAGGTGTCCCTTGGAACCAGCCCGGCCATGAAAGAGCTCAGGGAGCGGGTCAGGCGCATGGCTCCCCTGGACGAGCCGGTGCTCATCCTGGGTCCGTCGGGCTCCGGCAAGGAGTTGGTGGCCCGGGCGCTGCACGCCGGAAGCCCGCGCAGGGAGGAGCGCTTCTACCCGGTCAACTGCGCCGTACTGGGAACCGGCCCCGACCTGGCCTACGACCGCCTGTTCGGTCACGTCGCCGGGGCGTACACGAACGCCAGAAGCGCCGAGCCGGGCGCCTTCGACGCGGCCTGCGGCGGCACCCTCTTCCTGGACGAGGTGGCCGAACTGCCCCCCCAGGTGCAGACCCAGCTCCTGCGGGTGCTCGAGGAGGCGACCATATCCCCGCTTGGATCGGTCGATGCGCACCCGGTCGACGTGCGGGTCGTCGCCGCGACCAACCGGGACCTTCCGTCCCTGGTGAGAGACGGCCTCTTTCGCCTCGACCTGTACTACCGCCTCAACGTCCTGCCCGTCGAGGTGCCCCCCCTGATGGAGCGCATCCAGGACGTCAAGTCCATAGCGGGGAGCATCCTGTCCGAGCTGAAGGCAAAGGGCCATCAGTACAAGCTCACGGACAGGGACTTCAAGGCCATCCGCTCCTACGACTGGCCCGGCAACGTGCGGCAGCTCTCCAACCTGCTCAAGCGGGCCGCCTACCTGAAGCTCCCGTTCACGGAGGTCCTGGACCGGGAACGCCGTCTCTACTCATGTGCCGGTGAGGTCGACCGGTCAGGCGAGGCCGAGGCATTGCGCCTGTTCCTGCCAGGGCGTCCCGAGGACGTGTCCCCCGAGGCGGAGATCCGCCGCGCTTACATGCGGCACGTGTTCGAGCTATTCGGCGGCAACTACTCCCGCGCCTGTCGAGCGCTGGGGATCTCGGACAACACCCTGCGCAAGTGGGTCGCTGAATGAGTTCAGGTGATCGTCGAATTCACGACAGGCGCGCATTCAGCCAGTCGGCGACCCGGCCGGGAAGCTGCTGGCGGTTTTTCGCCGACACCTCCCATAACTCCACGTCTTTACGGCGTTTGACATCGGCGATCAGTCCCGCGCCGCGCAGGGCGACCGTGGCCACAAGAGGCCTGCTGTCGTCGAGCAGGTGTCGGATTGCCTCGATGAACCGGGAGGAGAAACACTCCATCTTTCCGATCTCGTCCACCATGTACAGGTCGGCCGGCGCCCGCGGGCTCAGGGCCACGTCCACCACGTAGTCGATCATCTCGACGTCCACGCCGTACCGGCCGACCCGCTGCCGCGAGACGAAGTCGCGGTGCGCCATGATCTTGCGCTCGCCTGCGAACGGTACCAGGGCGAAGCCGACCCGCCTTCCCTGGTCGCGGATCTCCTCGGTGAGGAATCCGCGCACCAGTCGATCCTTCAGGTTCCCGGACACGGCGGACATGATGGTCGTCTTGCCGACTCCCGGCATGCCGGTCAGCAACAGGTTTCCCGGCATGGATTTCAAAGAGACCTCCTCCCCCCGTCCTCCCGTAGCGGGTTGCTCGGGCCAAGTCCGGTGTTCCAATCGACTTCACTATCACGCCACTCAGGGGTATTGAAAGTGATGCCTCTCCACGGGATGCCGGTGTCTAACCCCCACCGAGGAGGGCCCACCGGCGATGAAGTCAAGTCTTCTGGGCGAGGTGTCTTCGGGAGAATGGCTGCTCAGCAGACCTGGTCGAGCAGCTCGGCCACGTCGAGGATCTCCATCTCCTCCTTGCCCATGGCCATGTTGGATGCGTCGATCATGATGGTGCAGTAGGGGCAGGCCGTGGCCAGGACGTCGGCGCCCTTGGCGACTGCGTCAGCTACGCGCAGGTCGCCGAAGCGGGCGCCCGCCTCGGTCTCCATCCAGACGCGACCGCCGCCACCGCCGCAGCAGACGCTTTCGTCCTTGCAGCGGTCCATCTCCAGGCGCTCGACCTTGGGCAGGGCGTCGATCACCTGGCGCGGGGCGTCGTAGATCTCGTTGTGGCGGCCCAGGTAGCACGGGTCGTGCAGGATGACCTTCTTGGCGTAGTCGGCCGAGGGTTTTAGTTTTCCGTCCTTGATCAGCCGGGCCAGCAGCTCGGTGTAGTGCAGCGCCTCGAACTCGCCGCCCAGCTCGGGGTACTCGTTCTTGAACGTGTACAGGCAATGGGGCGAGGTGGTGATGATCTTCGCGACGCCTTTTTCGGTGAAGAGCTTGATGTTGTGCTCGGCCAGGGCGGTGAAGGTATCCTCGGAGCCTACTTTGCGCACGGCCTCGCCGCAGCAATGCTCCTCGTTGCCGATGATGCCCCAGCTCACGCCGGCCTTGTCGAGCAGCGAGGCGATGGCGCGGGCGATCTTCCTGGAGCGCGAGTCGTAGCACGAGGTGCAGCAGACATAGAGAAGATACTCGGTGCCTTCTGCGAAGGTGGGCACCTCCAGGTCCTTGGTCCAGGCGGTGCGTTCGTCGACCTCGCCCTGCCAGGGGTTGCCGCTGGAGTTCAGGCTGCCGATCACCGGCCGGTAGGCCTGGGGCACTGAGCCGGCCTCGGCGATCATGGCCCGCAGCACGCGCATGTTGACGATCGGGTCGGCCTCGCGCGGGCAGCGCTCTACGCACATGCCGCAGGTGGTGCAGGCGAAAAGGATGTTTTCGGTCTCGTAGCCCTCGACGCCGAGCTGGGCCATGTGCTGGACCTTGCGGGTGTTGAACTCGCGGGTGATGTCGCCCTCGACCAGCCGCCAGGGGCAGGTGGCGGAGCACAGGCCGCACTGCATGCAGTGGTACAGGGTCTCGCCGCCGGTCTGGACGACTGCGTCGCCGAGCTCGGGAATCGGGATTTTCGGTTCTGCGCTCATTCGATGCTCCTCCTGGAACAGGCCTCAGTCCTTGTAGGGGTTGGGGCCCAGCTCTTCCATCTTCTCGAGGAATTCGTCGAAGATCTGCGGCAGCTTGTCGTAGTCGGTGATCGAGATGTGCTCCAGCCGCAGCCGGTCGGCCTCCAGCATCAGGCGGTCCAGGGTGTCCTGGACGTTGGCCATGCGGGTCTCGCACAGCTCGGAGCCCTTCATGAAGTGGCACTGGTAGTCGTCGCCGGATTTGCAGCCCAGGAGCAGCACGCCGTCGATGCCGTTGGACAGGGCGTCGGCCACCCAGACGATGTTGAACGAGCCCAGGCAGCGCAGGGGAATGACGCGCACGAAGGGGTTGAGGCGCAATCCGTTGTGGGCAGCCATGTCCAGCGCGGCCATGGCGTCGTTCTCGCAGACCATGGCCACCACGCGGGGCTTCTCCTCGAACTCGTCGGGTACGAACATGTTCTTGATCTGCTGGCTTATCATGTTGATGTTGTAGTTCGGGAACTCGACGATCCGCTCCGGGCAGGCGCCCAGGCACACGCCGCAGCGGCGGCAGCGGGTGATGTTGGGCTCGGGGGTGCCCTTTTCGTCCTCGTTCAGGGCGCCGAAGGGGCACTCCTCGGTGCATCGCTTGCACTGCGTGCAGCGGCTGAGGTTGAAGTCCGGTATAGCCGCGTCGCCAACCCGCGGGTGGCAGGCCAGGCCCTGGGAGATGAGCTCGATGGCCTGGACGGCCTTTGCGGCCGCGCCTGCGCCGTCGTCCAGGCAGCTGGCCAGGTCCATGGGCAGGCGCACCGAGCCGGCCGCGTAGATGCCCGTGCGCTGGGTCTCGTAGGGGAAACAGACGAAGTGCGAGTTGGGGAAGCCGTACTCGCGCTCCGGCAGCTCGGACCCCAGGCGGTACTCGAGGTGCAGCAGGTCGGTGTCCAGGGTTACGGGCACCATTCCGGTGGCCAGCACCACCATGTCGGCCTCGATCAAGACCGGCTCGCCCATCAGAACGTCGGTGGCCTGGACGGCGAGCTTGCCCTCGTCGCCCTCCTCGACGGCCTCGACCTCGCCCTTGATCATGATGGCGCCCAGCTTCTGGACCTTCTTGTAGACCTCCTCGTAGTGGCCCGGCGTCCGGATGTCCTTGTAGACCACGTAAGCGGCGATCTCGGGGTTCATCTCCTTGAGGTAGGTCACCTGCTTGAGCGAGGCGCCGCAGCAGACGTTGGAGCAGTACGGCAGGTGGTCGTCGTCGCGCGAGCCGGCGCACTGGACGAACAGGACAGACTCGGGCGCGCTGCCGTCGGCCCTGGCGATCTTGCCCTCCTTGGCCATCTGCTCGAACTCGACGCTGGTGACCACGTTGGGCTTGCCGTAGCCAAGGTGCCCGAGCTTGGTCGCGTCGTAAGGCGTCCAGCCGGCTGCGACCACGATCGAGTCGACCTTCAGGTTTGTCTTGTCGCCCGAGTTGTTTATGGTCACGTCGAACCTGGCCGGTGCGCCCGCGACGCGGCCCACGATGGACTCGAGGTGGACGGCGATCTTCTCGTCCGCCTCCACCTTGGCGATCATAGCCTCGACGTCTGGCTCGGTGTAGGCCGAGACCTCGAGGTCCTTGGGGAAGATCTTGTGCAGCTTGTTGGCGAAGCCGCCCAGTTTTTCGTCTTTCTCGACCAGCACGACCTCTTTGCCGGCAGCCGAGGTATGGAGCGCGGCGCTCATGCCGGTCACACCGCCGCCGATGACCATCACCCGGTTGTTGACCTCGACTCTCTCGGGCTCTGGCAAGGCGGTGAACTTCATCCTGCCGAAGGCCATGCGGATGACGTCCTCGGCCAGCATCTGGGTGTCCTCGTCGCCCGGCTCGTGTGTCCAGGCCACGCCCTCGCGCAGGTTGGCGCGGTCGACCACCACTCTCGGCAGCTCGGCGAAGGTCTGGACGTGGTCGCGTCCGGAGCAGGCGGCCAGGATTGCGGCGTCCAGGTCGCCCGCCTCGATCTCGGACTTGATCAGCGCCAGGCCTTCGGGCTGGCAGAGCGCCTCGTGGCTCTTGGCCACGGCCGCGCTGCACTCGCCGGCGATGGAGAGGAGCTGATCGACGTCCACCGACTCGCCGATCTTGCAGCCCGTGCAAACGAAGCATCCGACTTTTTCAGCCATCTTCCGCACCTCCTCCCTATCCGCGCAGAGCTTTGATCGACGCCCCGGTGGCGTCCTGCACCGAGGCCGCCACGTCGGCCGGCCGCTTGACGCAGCCGGCGGCGAAGATCGCGGCCTTCTCGGGGTCGGCCAACAGGAAGCCGTACTCGTCGTAGGTCAGGGCGTCGAGCACGTCGTAGGGCACCTTGTCCACGGCGGTGGCCGGCTGCATGCCGGTGGCCAGCACCACCAGGTCGACCGGGACGCGGACGATGTCGTTTTCGTTCATGTCCTCGGACAGGACGATCAGGTCGCCCGACTCCTGGTCGTGCTCGATCGAGCCGGGCTTGCCCTTTATGAAGTGGACCTTCTCGTCGTCCTGGATCTTGCGGTAGAACGACTCGTACTTGTTGGCCCGGATGTCGATGTAGAAGTTCCAGACCTCCGAGTCCGGGTAAGCCTCGCGCACGTAGGTGGTCTGCTTGAGCGAGGCCATGCAGCAGACCGCCGAGCAGTACGGCAGGTGGGCCTCGTCGCGCGAGCCGGCGCACTGGACGAAGGCCACCCGCTTGGTCTCGCGGCCGTCGGAAGGACGCACCAGCTTGCCGCCGGTGGGGCCGTTGTTGGCCGCCAGGCGCTCGAACTCCACGTTGGTGACCACGTCCGGGTACTCGTCGTACTTGAGGTAGGTTATCTTGGACGCGTCGTAGGGAACCCAGCCGGTGGCCCAGATGATCGCGCCCACCTTCAGGGTCATGTCCTTGGCCTCCTGGTCCAGGTCGATCGCGTCGATGCCTTCGAGCCGGGTCTTGATCGCGTCGTCGGCCAGCGCGGCCTCGGCAACCACCGGCTTGTACGGGAAGGCCAGCTCGTGGGGCACCTGGCAGGCCTTCTTCTCGTCCAGGCCGTAGTTGAACTCGTTGGGCACGCTCGGTTCGAGATCGGCGAACGGGCCGACGGGATCGGTCACGCCTTCCTTCACGTAGCGAGGATTGACCCTGACCGATACCGCGAAGTCGCCCGTCCGGCCCTCGATCTTCTGAACCGTTGTGGATGTCAGGACCGTGATCCGGGGATTTTCCTTGATCCGGCGGTAGTTGATCTCCAGGCCGCAGTATGGCGGGCACAGCTTGGGGAAGTACTGCTTCATGGCCGCGACCCGGCCGCCAAGGGACGGGGTCCTCTCGACCAGGAAGACCTCCCGCCCCATCTCCGCGGACTCGATGGCCGCGGTCACCCCCGCGATCCCACCGCCCACGACCAGTACGCTGGTATGATGTAGACTCATGTTATCGAAAACCTCCTTGGGTCTCGCGCAATAAAAGTTCCCATTTCTTGAACCTAGACCTAGACCTGGACCTAGACCTGGACCTGGACCTAGACCTAGACCTGGACCTGGACCTGGACCTGGACCTGGATTTTGACATAGACATGATTCTGGTCCAAGTCCAGGTCCAAGACCAGGTCCAAGTTGAGGGCGCCGGGCGCCCTGGGGTGTATCGGTCGCTTACTTCTTGGCGTCGCCGGTGGCGGCGCCGTGCAGCTTGACCTCCACCTTCTCTTCCAGCTTGTCGTAGTACTCCTTGAGGATGGTGATGACTTCGGGCTTGGAGAACTCCTTGGGCACCGGCTTGCCCTCGCTCATCAGCTTGCGCAGCATGGTCCCCGACAGCAGCAGACGGGAGCCGCCCTTGTACTCCCCGTCTTCGGTGATCACCGCCTTGGACTCGTGCGGGCAGGTCTTCATCGAGGCCATCGAGCCACAGTCGAAGCAGTAGAAGGTCCAGTCCATCGCCATCGGCTGGAGCTCGAGCGAGCCCTTGGGGATCTGGTGGAAGATCTGCTGGGCGTCGAACGGGCCGTAGTAGTCGCCCACGCCGGCGTGGTCGCGGCCGACGATCAGGTGGCTGCAGCCGTAGTTCTGGCGGAAGACGGCGTGCAGCAGCGCCTCGCGGGGGCCGCCGTAGCGCATCTCCATGGGGTAGCCGCCCTGCAGCACACGCTCCTTGCGGAAGTAGTTGTTGACCAGGGCGTCGATGGCCTTGACCCGGACATCGGCCGGGATGTCGCCCGGCTTGAGCTTGCCCACCAGCTGGTGGATGTAGACACCGTCGCAGATCTCGACCGCGACCCAGGCCAGGTAGGCGTGGGAGTTGTGCATCGGGTTGCGCAGCTGCAGGGCCGCCACGGTGGTCCAGCCGCGCTCATCGAAGATCTTGCGGGAATCGGCCGGGCGCTGGTAGATGGCGCTGAACATCTCGGGGTAGTAGGACTCGGAGACCACCTTGGCCGGGCCGGCCAGGTTGATCTTGGCCTGGGCCATGACCTTCTGGACCCCCGGGTGGGCATCGTCGGTGGTGGTGAAGACCTGCTTGCACTCGTGCTCCTTGTCGATGGTGTACTTCTCGGCAACCTTCATGGTGCCCATCAGCGAGTCGGTCTCGATGTCCCAGAGAGCCACCTCCTCGCCGTTGCCGATGGAGTCGGCCAGCGACTCCTCGGCAGAAAGGGTGATCGGGATGGGCCAGAAGAGCTTGTCCTTGGTCGGCATGACGAAGTCGTCGCAGACACCCTTCCAGTCCTCCTTGCCCATGAAGCCGTCCAGGGGCGTGAAGGCGCCGATGCCCATCATGATCAGGTCGGACGTCTCGCGGCTGATCATCGGGATCTTCTTGAGGCCCTTCGCCTTCTTGATCTCCTCTTCTCGTTCCTTGCCCTCGAGCAGCAGGGGTTTCAGCTCCTTGCTGCCGTGGGGATTGACCAGATTGCTCATGAACGTACCTCCTTTAGGGTGAGAAACAGCTTTCTTTCACTGTCAGCTTCCGTCCTGTTCCGACAGCCCGGCTTCCGAGGCCGATTCGCGCACCTTCATGGTGGGCTCGGCGAAAAGAGCGAAGCGCAGCCAGCGCGAGGCGAACTTCAGCAGGGCCTCGTCGCCGTCGCGAAGTTGCTCGACCAGGTCATCCTCGAGCTCGAAGCGATCGAGGAAGGTGGAGTCGAAGATGAACTCGCGGAACTTGTCCAGATTGTAGAACGCCATGTGGAACAACTCGATCCGCCTGGGTTCGAGCTGGCGTCCGCCGATGAACCAGGGGTGGGAGACGATCTCCCGGTAGCCCTCCTCGAGATTCTCGCGTGCGGTGATGCCCTGGTCGGCAAGCCAGGTCTGAACCGTCCACTCGGTGGACTCGTCTCGTCCGGCGCAGAAGTCGTCGGCGAACAGGAAGTAGACCGGCTCGGGCTCGACACCGGCCCTGGCCGGGGGCAGGCCCATGCCCAGCGGGTACATCCGGCAGGACCAGGGACGGTCCCCGTACACCCCGCATCCCTGCTCGGCGAGAAACGGGCAGCGCTTGTCCTCGTCATCGTTCATCTTCAGCAGCAGCACAGGCAAGTGCAGCTCCTTGGTGAACGGGCTCAAGGTATGCCGCGACAGGAACTCGCCGGTCGCCAGCCCCCGGCTGCGGGACAGCCTCAGCACGTCGAGCGGAGTGAGCAGGATGTTGACGTCGCCGCAACAGGTGTTGAAGCACGGCAGCCCGGCGTGGCAGGCGAACCGGAACTTCTGGTCCTTCTGCAGGATGCGCTTGTCGCGCATGGCGTAGGGAAGACCGTCGGTCGTGCCTTTGTTTTTCTGGGTCATCTCGAATGCCACCTCGGCTCCCCGCGTGGTGCCGCTCAGCTCTCGTCCTCGACGATCAGGTCAAACAGCGCATTCTCGGAGTTGACGACCAGGGGCGTGCCCTTCGGGTTGTCAAGGTCCTCCACCCGGTAGCGATAGGACGTCTTGGCGCCGTACTGCTCCCGCATCCACCCCCAACCTTCGCGGTAGTACGGGCAGTCGTTGTCGAAGCAGGCCCACTGGACCTGCTGATCCCAGCCGGCGCCGGTGGGCATCCGGAAGGGTTTGAGCTTTGAGCCGCAATGCGGGCAGGTCAGGTCGACATCGGGGACTTCGATTACGGACATCATCGCTCCGAATCGCTCCGAAAATGAAGTAAAGCCCCAGACGCGCTGCGGCGCCTGGGGCTTGGATACTACAACAGGCGGCTAGGCGCCATCCCCATCAGAAGATGCGCTTGATGGGCACCTTCTTCAACGACCACTCCTCGGTCTTGGGATCCATGGTGCAGTTGACGAAGCACTCCCATTTCTTGTCCATCTTGGGCTTGTCCGACCGGAAGTAGTAGCCGGGCCACCGGGTCTCCTCGCGGAACAGCACGGTGCGGACGTGGGCCTCGGCCTGGTAGGTGCGGTGGTAGTTCTCCCAGCAGCGCATCAACTCGTGCAGGTCGCGCGCGCCCAGGTTGGCCGAGTCTTCCTTCAGGAAGTCGAGCAGCTCCATGGCCCGATTCAGGTTGTCCTCGGAGGTGGTGAACTGGGCGGTCACGCCGCCGGCGTACTCGTCCATCAGCTTCTGCAGCCGCAACATGTACATCTTCGGCAGGATGTAGGCCGGGTTGACATCCGGCTGGGTCGACTTGTCCTGGTTCTCCTCGAAGACCTTCAGCGGCTTGTAGATCAGCTCCTTCATCTCGTTGATCTGCGCGTCCGAGGTTTTGCCCTTGGCCGGGTTCTCGTCCACCAGGTACTTGATGGCGGACTTGCCGACGATGCGCCCCTCGGCGTGGGAGCCGGAGGAGAACTTGTGGGACGAGGCGCCCGAGGCGTCGCCGGCCGCGAACAGGCCCTTGACGGTGGTCATGTGGTCCCAGCCCCAGAAGTACTCGTCGGGGGCCAGGTCCTTGGGGCCGGAGACCCAGGCGCCCGAGGCGCCGGAGTGGGAGCCGATGAAGTACGGCTCGGCCGCGGCGATCTCGGACTTCCTCTCCTCGGGCGAGGTGTTGGTGGCCGCCCACAGGATGGCCTGCGAGATGGTCATGTCCAGGAAGTCCTCCCAGGCCTCCTCGTCGAGCTCCTTCATCTTGCGCTTGTAGCCCTTGGGATCGTCCTTGTACTTGGCGGCCAGGTTGGCGATGGCCTCCTCGGTGCGCATGTAGATCGGGCCCTTGCCCTCGGCCACGTCCAGCAGCATCAGGTAGTTGCGCAGGTTGGCGGGCACCGGCTTGACAAGGCCGTACGGGGCCCAGTTCTCCAGTTCGGGCCGGCGGGTCTCCATGTAGTTCTCGTCCAGGGCGTTGGTTGCGCGGGACTTGAACAGCAGGAACCAGGCGCCGACCGGGCCGTAGGCGTCCTTGAAGCGCACCGGGATGAAGCGCACTTCCTGGCAGGTCATCTCGGCGCCGGCCTTGATGGTGAAGTAGGCCGAGGCGCCCGAGTTGAACGGCGGGTACCAGGCGCGGCCCGCGCCCTCGCCGGACGAGCGCGGCTTGAACACGCCCACGGCGCCGCCCATGGCGCACACCACGGCGCCGGCCTTGAACACGTAGAACTTGTTCTCGCGGACCGAGAAGCCGTAGGCGCCCACGCAGCGGTCGCCCTCGATCATCGGGTGGGTGATGAAGACGCGCTCGTAGATGTTGTCCACGCCCAGGGCGTTCTTGGCGGCCTCGCCCACGACGACCTTGTAGGACTCTCCGTTGATCATCAGCTGCCAGCGGCCCTCGTGCACGTAGTTGCCTTCCTTGTCCTTCCAGATCGGCAGGCCCCATTTCTCGAACAGGTGCACGGAGGAGTCCACGTGGCGGGCGATGTTGGCCACCAGGTCCTCGCGGGTGATGCCCATCAGGTCGTTGCGCACGTAGTCGACGTAGTCCTTCATGGTGTTCTGGCCGTCCTTGAGGCCCACGTACTGGTTGATGGCTGACAGGCCCATGGCCACTGCGCCGGAGCGATCCACGGCGGCCTTGTCGACCAGCACGACCTTCTTGTTGTTCTTCTTGGCCCAGTAGGCGGCTTCCACTGCCGTGCCACAGGCCGCCATGCCACCGCCGACGATCAACAGGTCGGTTTCAACGACAACGGTTTCGATGTCAGTCATGATCAGCTCGCTTTCCTTACTTGGTCCAGACGTTGTCCATGCCGACGGATTCCGGCTCGGTGTACATCTCGATGCTGTTCAGATCGTCCGTGGTCTTGTAGCCGCCGTCCGGCTCGGCCTTGCCCTCAGGGGTGGTGCGGATCGGGAACTTGAACCGCTTCAGGGTACCGTTGCGGAACTTGACCGTCCACATGATGTTGTCGGTCGAGCGCATCGGGACCACGGTGGCGCCCATGGGGACGAAGTCGGCGTAGCCGCGCACGTCGACCGCCTGGGTGGGGCAGATCTTGACGCAGCAGTAACACTCCCAGCACTGGTCGGGTTCCTGGTTGTACGCCTTCTCGGTCTTCTTGTCGAGCACCAACAGGTCGTTCGGACAGACGTACTGGCAGGCGGTCTTGTCGAGCGCCTTGCAGCCGTCGCACTTCTCCGGAATCACGAAGCTTGGCATCCGTCACCTCCTCGGCCGTGAGGCCCAATGTGAAAGAGTTTGATCGTTCATCTCGTTGACAGGTTTGACTTCCTCGTTTACGCCTCTATATTTATTTTCAAGGGCCGCAAAAGTACCTGTACCTTGGAACCGATGTCAACTCGAAAATTTGGATGGATATGATAAAAATATTTTATGATGGTCCGGGCGCTAGATCAGCGCGAATCCAGCTCCACGCAACCCTTCCAACTCGCTCCGTGGGTGCGCAGTTCCTCGACGAAAACCGTCGCGGTCCGTCCCAACTCGACGTGCTTCCAGGTGACCAGCACTATCTTTCGCAACAGGGGCGGGCCGACATCGATCCGGGCCAGGCGGCCGGTCGTCTCGTCGGTGTCGTCGGTGCAGCTTATGTCCGGGGAGGTGACCATGTCCGGCAGGAATGCGACCCCCATGCCCACCTCGACCATTTTCTTGACCGTCTCCACGTTGTCGGTCGAGACCACCGGCTCCACGTTGACCCCCAGGCGGGCCAGGTGCTCGCGGATCAGGCTGCCGGTGGGGCTCGCGCTCGAGAGCGAGATGAACTGCAGTCCCTTGATCTGACTGGGTCTCACCGGCGATTTTCTATATAGCGGGTGGGACCGGCCGCACACCAGCGAGACATGCTCCTCCAGGATGACCTCCTGGCACAGCCGCCGGTCAGGCCGCGGATCGGCCACCAGGGCGATGTCGACGCGGTTGGAGAGCAGCGCCTCTATGATCTCGTTGGAGTGGCGGTAGAGCACGGTCGGCCGGGCCTTGGGGTACTTCTCGCGCATGTTCCACAGCACCTGGGGCAGGAAGTAGATTCCTACCGAGTTGACCGTGCCGATGCGGACCTCGCCGACCACCCCCTCGGCCAGTTTCTCCACCGCGAGCCTGCTCTTGCGCACCGCCTCCATGACCTCGCGGGCGTGCTCGACCAGGATCCGGCCGGCCTCGGTGGGGGTCACCCCGCCGGGCCGCCTGTGGAACAACGAGGTCCCCAGTTCCTGCTCGAGTTGCTTGATCTGGTACGACAGGGCCGGCTGGGTGATGTGCAGCCTGGTGGTGGCCCGGTTGAAGCCACCTTCCTCGATGATCGCCAGAAAGCAGCGTAGCTGGTGTAGTTCCACTTGTTCTTCTCCTGAACCGCACGGCATTCAAGCGTCTTGCCGCGGATTCGACATAAGCGACTTCAATCAGCACACTGCGGACCGACCGAGTCAAACTTATCGGAAGTCTGCCACAGCAACGTGTGGTGTCAAGCCTTTCCGACATCTGCGATGGCAGGCGGCCTTGACTCCCTGAAAGATTCGGGTTATCAACAGCCTTTATTGGTTGCATATAAATTTTATGTTGGACATCGACATTGGGAACCGTCTACAACACCGTGCACTCTGGCAGGGAAGATCCCATTTTCGAATTCTGGCATCGAAAGGAGATACCATGACCGAGAAGAGGAAGACGCCGAAGCTGGACAAACTGCTCGATGGGCCCTGGCCCAGCTTCGTCAAGGAGCTGAAGGATGTCCAGGACAACCCCATGGTCAACGACATGCTGGGCCAGCTCGAGCGGTCGTACGACGAGGTGATCAGCCACTGGAAGCACGGCGGCATCGTCGGCGTGATGGGCTACGGCGGCGGCGTGATCGGCCGCTACAGCGACCTGCCGGACGATTTCCCCGAGTGCAAGGCGTTCCACACCATCCGCGTCAACCAGCCCGCCGGCTGGTTCTACACCGCGGACGCCATCCGCAAGATCTGCGACATCTGGGAGAAGCACGGCTCGGGAATCACCAACATGCACGGCTCCACCGGCGACCTGGTGCTGCTCGGCTGCAAGACCGAGGTGCTCGAGCCCGTCTTCGCAGACCTGACCGCGATCGACTTCGACCTGGGCGGCTCCGGGGGGGACGTGCGCACCCCGTCGTGCTGCTGCGGCAAGGCGCGCTGCGAGTGGGCCTGCTACGACACCATGAAGATGTGCCACGAGGTCACCATGCACTTCCAGGACGAGCTGCACCGGCCGGCCTTCCCCTACAAGTGGAAGTTCAAGTTCGCCGGCTGCCCCAACGACTGCGTGGCCTCCATTGCCCGCTCGGACATGGCCGTGATCGGCACCTGGAAGGACGACATCCAGGTCGACAAGGCCGAACTCGCCAACTACGTCAAGGGGGGCAAGGTCGACTTCGCCCGTGACGTGGTCAACCGCTGTCCGTCGCGCTGCATGAGCTGGGACGGCTCCAGGCTCGAGATCGAGAACGCCGACTGCGTCAAGTGCATGCACTGCATCAACGTGCTGCACAAGGCCCTGGCCCCCGGCAAGGAACGCGGCGCGGCCATCCTGGTCGGAGGCAAGGCCCCCATCATGGGCGGCGCCCTGCTGTCCGCGACCCTCATCCCGTTCATCGACATCGAGAACTCGCTCGAGGACATCTACGAGCTGTGTGAGGAGATTTGGGACATCTGGGGCGAGCACGGCAAGAGCCGCGAGCGCATCGGCGAGTTCATCCAGCGTGTCGGCCTGGGCAACTTCCTCGAGCAGATCGGCCTGGAGCCGGTGCCCGAGATGATCAACCATCCGCGGACGAACCCGTACATCTTCTTCGATCTGGGCGAAGACGAAGAAGAAGAGTGATCAGCTTTTCACGCAAAGCGCGAATTCCAGGAGGATTTTGATATGGTAGACATGTCCAAGAGGAAGACCGACATCGGCCCACCGCACTACGAAAACTTCCTGCCGCCGGTCATCAAGAAAAACTACGGCAAGTGGAAATACCACGAGGTCCTCAAGCCCGGCGTGCTGATGCACGTGGGCCAGACGGGCGACAAGCTCTTTTCGGTCCGGGCGGCCACCCCGCGGCTGGTGTCGATCGTGACCCTGCGCCTGTTCGCCGACCTGGCCGACAAGTACTGCGGCGGATACCTGCGCTGGACCAGCCGGAACAACGTCGAGTTCCTGCTGGCCGACGAGTCCAAGATCGATCCCTTGATCGCCGACCTGAGGAAGGAAGGCTACCCGGTGGGCGGCACCGGCGCCTCGATCACCAACGTCGTCCACACCCAGGGATGGGTGCACTGCCACTCCGCAGCCTCGGATGCCTCGGGCGTGGTCAAGTCGATCATGGACGAGCTGTTCCCGTACTTCGAGAGCATGGACATGCTGCCGGCCAAGCTGCGCATCGCCTTCGCCTGCTGCCTGAACATGTGCGGCGCGGTGCACTGCTCGGACATCGCCGTGCTGGCCGTGCACCGGCACGCCCCGGTGATCGACCACGAGAACCTGAGCAAGCAGTGCGAGATCCCCAGCACCATCGCCTCCTGCCCCACCGGCGCCATCCGCACGGCGACCGTGGACGGCAAGTCTTCGGTGGAGGTGATCGATGAGCAGTGCATGTTCTGCGCCAACTGCTTCTCTGTCTGCCCGGCCATGACCCTGAACGACCCCGAGACCGACGGGCTCTCCATCTGGGTGGGCGGCAAGCTGACCAACGCGCGCACCAAGCCGATGTTCTCCAAGCTGGCCATCCCGTTCCTGCCCAACAACCCGCCGCGGTGGCCCGAGGTGGTCGACGCGGTCAAGAGCCTGGTCGAGGTCTACGCGAAAAACGCCCGCAAGTACGAACGCATGGGCGAGTGGATCGAGCGCATCGGCTGGCCCAAGTTCTTCGAAGTGTCCGGGCTGGAGTTCACCAAGTACCACATCGACGACTTCACCCACGCCGGCGAGACCTACAACCGGTCGGCGCACAACAGGCTGTCGTAGGAGAAGAACATGAGCGACGTGAGCGTCGAGACCGTCGCCGAGGCCATGTACGGGATGGTCGAGGAGTACCAAGGCAAGAAGAACCTCAAGGCCCTGGATCTCCACAAGGCGATGATCAAGAAGTACGGCGACGACAAGGTCGACAAGAAGATGTGCAAGGCGGCCATCCGCCAGCTGATCGACTCCGGCAGGTGCACATACTCCTACATGGGTGGCAGCTACATCGTTCTGCCTCCCGAAAAGACCGAGTAGACCCTGTCCCCGGGAAGGCGACCCGCGTCGAGGTCTGGCGCATCAGGCTCGAAAGGCAGACGAGAATGGGTCTTCTGAAGAAGAAAAAGAAGAAGAAACCGATGCGCATGAGCGGCGCGACCACCCAGCAGTCCAGCCTGCGGCCGTCGTGGGTGGAGAAGCAGGCCCCGTGCATCGCCAACTGCCCCGCGGGCAACGACGTCCGCCTGTGGATCTCCACCATCGCCCAGCGCGAGAAGACCAAGCTTCAGAAGAACGAGGCCTACAAAAAGGCCTTCGACATCCTGGCAGAGACCAATCCGTTCCCGGCCCTGCTGGGGCGGGTCTGCCCGCACCCCTGCGAGGAGCACTGCAACCGGACGGTCAAGGAGGGCGGGGTCTCGATCAACGCGCTGGAGCGCTTCATCGGCGACTGGGCGATCGAGAAGAAGGTGCCCCTGCCCAGGATCGAGGGAGAGGACGCCAAGTCCGAGTCCGTGGGCGTGATCGGCGCGGGCCCGGCCGGCCTGTCGTTCGCCTACCAGATGGCCCGGCGTGGCTACCCGGTGACCGTGTACGAGAAGACCTCCAAGCCCGGCGGCATGGCCTACTGGGGCATTCCGTTCTACCGGCTGCCCGAGGACGTGCTCATGGCCGAGGTCCAGCGCATCGCGGACCTGGGCGTGGAGATCAAGTACGACACCAAGATCGGCAAGGACGTAACGCCCGAGGAGCTCACGCAGAAGCACAAGGCCGTGTTCGTGGGCATCGGCGCGGACGAGGCCCGCAAGCTGCGCGTCCCGGGCGAAGACGGCCCGGGCGTGTGGGGCGGCACGGACTACCTGTACAAGGTCAACGCCGGCGAGAAGGTCGACGTAGGCCAGAAGGTGGCGGTCATCGGCGGCGGCAACACGGCCATCGACGCCGCCCGGATGGCCCGGCGCGCGGGCGCCGAGGTGCACATCCTCTACCGCCGCACCCGCCAGGAGATGCCGGCCATCGAGCCCGAGATCGAGGACTGCCTCTTAGAAGACGTAAAGATCGAGTACCTGGTGGCGCCGGTGGAGATAAAGCGCGACGGCGACAAGGTCACGGCCATCGTGGTGCAGAAGATGGAGCTGGGCGAGCCTGACGACTCCGGCCGGCGGCGGCCGGTGCCGATCGAGGGCTCCGAGTACGAGATCCCGATCGACACGATCATCGCGGCCATCTCCCAGCAGCCCGACTTCGAGCCCCTGGGGGGGCTCAAGCCCGCCGAGCGCTGGTACCAGCAGGACGAGTGGTTCCAGGTCCGCGACGGCGTCTGGGCCGGCGGCGACGTGATCAATCCGGACCTGGTCACCACCGCCGTGGGCCACGGCCGCAGGGCGGCCGAGGCCGTGCACGCCATGCTGCGGGGCGAGGACAAGCCGAATCTCACAGACCCGCGCCCCGAGCTCCCCGCCGAGCGCCTGAAGCCAGAGGTCGAGGACGTCTACCCGACAAGGCAGCCGGCCAAGCCCGCACACCGGCCGGTGGAGGAATGGCTGTCCAGGCCGGACGAGGAGATCTGCTCCGGAATCACCGAGGAGCAGTTCCTCGAGGAGGTCGGCCGCTGCTTCTCCTGCGGCCTGTGCTTCGGCTGCGAGCGCTGCTGGATGTTCTGCACGCCCTCGTGCTTCGCCAAGGTGGACGATCCACGACCGGGCGAGTACTACACCGTCAAGATGGACACCTGCGACGGGTGCAAGAAGTGCGGCGATGAATGCCCCTGCGGCTTCATCGACCTCACATAGGCCGCCCGTCGGAGCGTATCGAGGAGAGGCGTGGCACGAGCCGAGCTACCCAGACTGGTGGTCGCGGGGCTCGCTGGCGACAGCGGCAAGACCCTGGTGTCCCTTGGTCTGATCCGGGGCCTGATGTCCCGGGGCATGAAGGTGGCGCCCTTCAAGAAAGGGCCCGACTTCATCGACGCGGCCTGGCTCGGCGCGGCCGCGGGTGCGCCCGGACGCAACCTGGACACCTTCCTGATGCCTGTAGAAAAGATCCTGGGCTCGCTCGCCAGGGCTTGCAGGGAAGCCGACGTGGCCGTGGTGGAGGGCAACCGGGGGCTGTTCGACGGGATGGACTCCGCCGGATCGCACTCCACCGCGCAGCTGGCCAGGCTGACGAGAAGCCCCGTGGTGCTGGTGGTGGACGTGACCAAGACCACCCGCACTGTCGCGGCCCTGGTGCTGGGTTGTCGCACGCTGGATCCCGACGTGGACATCGCCGGGGTAATCCTCAACCGGATCGGCACCGCCCGCCAGGAGAGGGTCATCCGCGAAGCACTGGCCGCGGACACGGATCTCCCGGTGCTCGGCGCAATCCCCCGGCTTCACGACCAGCACCTGCCCGGCCGTCACCTTGGTCTGCTGACCGCAGTCGAGCACGACCGCCGCGAGGAAGTCCTCGAGAAGGTCGGCCAGGTGGTCGCCCGGAACGTCGACTGGTCTGCGTTGCTGGCAGCGGCCCGGAGGGCTCCGGCCCTGGACGAGCCCTTCGCCGAACCACGCTCGCCAGAACCAAGGGTACGCATCGGCGTGCTGCGCGACCGGGCGTTTTCCTTCTATTATCCGGAGAACCTCGAGGCCCTCGAGCAGGCCGGTGCCGAGCTGGTCGATGTTTCTCCGCTCGAGGATGAGGATCTTCCGGACATGGACGGGTTGTACGCGGGCGGCGGGTTCCCCGAGGTGCACGCCAGTGGGCTCTCGGCCAACCGCGTCTTCAGAGAGAAGCTGGCCGGCCGCATCGCGCAGGGCCTGCCCGTGTGGGCGGAGTGCGGCGGGCTGATGTACCTGTCGCGTTCGCTTACGCAGGACGGCCGGGAGCACCCCATGGTGGGCGCCCTGCCGATCGACGTGGAGCAGACCCCGCGCCCTCAGGGCCACGGGTACGTCCAGGCCCGGGTGGACAGGGCCAACCCGTTCCTCGAGCAGGGCGCGGACATCTGCGGGCACGAGTTCCACTACTCGCGGTTGCGCGACCAGGTCCAGCGCGTGCCGACAATATTGGAAATACAGCGCGGGGTGGGCGTGGGAGGCGGCCGGGACGGCATCCGCGCAGGCAGCGTGGTGGCCTTTTACACCCATCTGCACGCGCTTGGCGAACCCGACTGGGCACCCGGCCTGGTACGGGCCGCAGCGGGAGACCGGTGATTGGCGCAACGTCGAAAACGCGCGGGCTCGGCCCTGCGCGATCGGATCCGGAGGGCTGTCCGCGATGGACGGCTTCAGGAGATCGAGCGCCTGGTGGCGGACGACTCGCGCTCGCTGCGGCACCTGGTCGCCATGACGCACCAGCCGGACGAGGAGGTCAGGAAGGTGGCCTGCCTGGGCGTGGGGCTCGCCGCCAGGTACCACCCGGAGCTTGTCCGGGAGACCGTCCAGCGGCTGGTCTGGGCCATGGACACCGGGTCCGGCGGCAATGCCCTGACGGCGCCCGAGGTGCTGCAGGCCATCGCCAGGCAACGGCCCGAGCTGCTGCTGCCGGTGGTGCCGGACCTGGTCCGGCTGTCGGGCGACGACGGGCTGCACGACGGGATCGCGGACGCCCTGTGCATCGTGGTCCACAACTGTCCCGGCAAGGTCGGGAACATCATGAGCAAGCGCCTGGCCGAGCGCATCGAGAGAGGAGAGTGCTGTGACCCCCGAGCGCGTTGAAGTCAGCCGCGCAAAACCCTATAAGGAGGAGTAGCAATGGCGGACTTCCAAGTTGGCGACGAGACCTATGAGATCGACGAAGACGGATTCCTGCAGGAGCCGGATCGCTGGAACGAGACCGTGGCCGCGGCCCTGGCCAAGACCGAGGGCGTCGATGATCTGACCGAAGATCACTGGAAGGTGGTCAACTTCCTGCGCGAGTACTACCTGGAGTACCAGGTGGCGCCGATGATCCGCAAGCTCTGCAAGTCGACCGGATACAAGCTCAACAAGATCTACGAGCTGTTCCCGTCCGGTCCGGCCAAGGGCGCCTGCAAGATCGCCGGCCTGCCCAAGCCCACCGGCTGCGTCTGAGACGCAAGAGGCGGCCGCTGGCCTACGTGGAACCCTCGCACTTGCTTCGGCGGGTGTGGGGATCGTACCGGTAACCCGATGCCGTGGAGTTCGGTCCGAGCGGATCATGGAACTCGTCGAGCTGCTAACGAAGAACAGGCCGGCCATCGTGAAAGGGTGGCTGGACAGGACCCTTCGGACCTACCCGTCCGAAGCGACCGCGTTCTTTTCGAAGAACGACGACCGGTTCACCAATCCAGTGGGTAGGACGCTGGCTGTCGGGATCGAGGCGCTGTTCGACGCCCTGGTGGACGGGGACGACCCGGAGCGGCTGTGCTCGCACCTGGATCCGATAATGCAGCTGCGGGTCGTCCAGGAGTTCACCCCCGCCCGGGCGGTGTCTTTCGTGTTCATGCTCAAGGACACCGTGCGGGAGGTGCTCGACCGCGAGCTCGGGAATCCCGGCCCGGCGGCCGGGTTGCACGAGCTCGATACCCGGATCGATCAACTGGCCCTGTTCGCCTTCGACATCTACTGCCGGCATCGCCAGCGGATGTACGAGATCAGGGTCGAGGAGATCAAGCGGCGGGTCTACAGCCTGATGAAGAGATCGGACATGTTCGAGCTCGATCCGGATGACGATCCGGAAAGGGACCGAGCAGACGTAAAACCTTCCAACACGCACCGAGGTGGTGATCCATGAACTTTCTGGTATCCCTCGTGGTGGTCTTCGCCCTGGCGCTGGTGGCGTACCTGGGGGTGGAGGTTGCCGGCCTGCACACGCTGTTCGGAGCGGTGGTGCCGTATTTCGCCGTCGTGCTGCTGCTGGTCGGGATCGTCTGGCGGGTGATCAGGTGGCTCAAGACGCCCGTCCCGTTCCGCATCCCGACCACCTGCGGGCAGCAGAAGACGCTGCCCTGGATCGAGTCGTCATACCTGGACAATCCCCACACCGGGCTCGGGGTGGTCGGCCGGATGCTCCTGGAGGTGCTCTTCTTCCGCTCGCTGTTCCGCAACACCAGGATGAGCGTCGAGGAGGGCGGCAAGCTGGTCCACGGGCCCACCAAGTGGCTCTGGCTGGCCGGCCTGGCCTTCCACTACTCCTTCCTGGTGATCCTGTTCAGGCACATGCGCTTCTTCGTCGAGCCTGTGCCCTGGCCGGTGCTGTTCGCCCAGGACGTGGACGGCTTCTTCCAGATAGGCGTACCGGTGTTCTTCATCACCACGGTGGTGCTGATCGGCGCCCTGGGCTACCTGCTGGTGCGGCGGCTGTTCATCTCCCAGGTGCGCTACATCTCGCTGGTCAACGATTATTTTCCTTTGCTGCTGATCCTGGGTATCGGTGGCACGGGCTTCCTGCTTCGCCACCTGGTCAAGACCGACGTGGTCGGGGTCAAGGAACTGGCCATGGGGCTTACCAGCCTCAGCCCGGTCGTGCCCCAGGACGTGCACTGGCTGTTCTACGTCCACCTGTTCTTCGTCTGCGTGCTGTTCATGTACTTCCCGTTCTCCAAGTTGATGCACATGGCCGGCGTGTTCCTCAGCCCGGCGCGCAACATGGCCAGCAACAACCGCGCGGTGCGGCACGTAAATCCCTGGGACTACCCCGTCAAGGTCCACACCTACGAGGAGTACGAGGACGATTTCCGGGAAAAGATGAAGGCCGTCGGCATTCCGGTCGACAAGGAGTAGGCCATGGCTGAGCCCAAGTTCGACTCGATGGATTACTACAAGCGCGGGGATCTCGAGAGGGTGGATCACCGTCCGCCTTCCACCTCGTGGATGGACACCCCGACCGAGTTCCGGCCGGGCAGCTGGATCTACCCCACCAGGGCCAGGCACCTCGAGTACCTGGACATGCCCAACCCCAGGGAGTGGTCGCCGCTCGACGAGGACTGGAAGCTGCCCGACAACTGGCAGGAAATCATATTCAAGGGCATGCGCGACCGGCTGGACAAGTACCGCTCGTTCAGGATCTTCATGGACATCTGCGTGCGCTGCGGCGCCTGCGCGGACAAGTGCCACTTCTTCATCGGCGGCGGGGACCCCAAGAACATGCCGGTGCTGCGGGCCGAGCTCCTGCGCTCCGTCTACCGCAGCGATTTCACCACGGCCGGGAAGATCTTCGGGCGCATGGTGGGGGCCCGCAAGCTGACCTACGACGTGATCAAGGAGTGGTTCTACTACTTCTACCAGTGCACCGAGTGCCGCCGCTGCTCGGTCTTCTGCCCCTACGGGATCGACACGGCCGAGATCACCATGATGGGCCGCGAACTGCTGCACGAACTGGGCCTGGGGGTCAACTGGGCCATGGAGCCGGTGGCCAACTGCTTCCGCACCGGCAACCACCTGGGCATCCGGCCCCACGGGCTGCTGGACACCCTGGAGTTCTTCGCCGAGGACATCGAGGAGTCCACCGGCATCAAGGTCGACATCCCGCTCAACAAGAAGGGCGCCGAGGTGCTGTTCGTCACCCCCTCGGGCGACTTCCTGGCCGACCCGGGCACCTTCACCTGCATGGGCTACATGGCCCTGTTCCACGAGATCGGCCTGGACTACACCTGGAGCACCTACGCCTCCGATGGCGGCAACTTCGGGCTGTTCACCTCGCACGAGATGCTCAAGCGGCTCAACGCCAAGATCTACGCCGAGGCCAAGCGCCTGGGCGTCAAGTGGATCCTGGGCGGTGAATGCGGCCACATGTGGCGGGTGATTCACCAGTACATGGACACCATGAACGGCCCGGCGGATTTTCTCGAGGTCCCGCGCTCGCCGATCACCGGGACGGTGTTCGAGAACGCCAGGTCCACCAGGATGGTCCACCTCTCCGAGTTCACCGCCGACCTGATCCACCACGGCAAGCTCAAGCTGGACAAGAGCCGCAACGACCACCTGACGGTCACCTTCCACGACTCGTGCAACCCGGCCCGGGCGCTCGGGCTGCTCGAGGAGCCGCGCTACGTCATCAAGAGCGTCTGCAACAACTTCTACGAAATGCCCGAGAACACCATCCGCGAGCAGACCTTCTGCTGCGGCGGCGGCGCGGGCCTGGGCACCGACGAGAACATGGAGATGCGGCTGCGCGGCGGGCTGCCGCGGGGCAACGCGGTCAGGTACGTGAAGGAGAAGCACGGCGTGAACCAGCTGGCCTGCGCCTGCGCCATCGACCGCGCCACCCTGATAACTGTCTGCGACTACTGGGCTCCCGGGGTCGGGGTGACCGGCATCACCGAGCTGGTCGCCAACGCCATGATCATGAAAGGCGAGAAGAAGCGGACCGTGAACTTCCGTCTCGAGCCTGTCTGGGGCGACCCGGATGAGGAGGGTGAGAGCGATGCATAACACCGGTAACAGCGGAAAAGTCATCGGTGGGCTGCTGGCCCTCTTCTTGATCTTTGTGTCATTTCCGTTCTGGTTCACATGGCTGTTCGGCGAGAGCGGCGAGCGCCCTGAGTTGACGCTGCCCGAGGGCGAGGCCAGGTGCGTCGAGGATACCGAGTATATGCGCCACTGGCACATGGACCTGCTCAACCAGTGGCGCGACGAGGTGGTGCGCGAGGGCAAGCGGATCTACGTGGCCTCGGACGGCGGCAAACACGAGATGAGCCTGTCCTTGACCTGCATGCGCTGCCACGACGACAAGGCGAAGTTCTGCGACAGGTGCCACGACTACGTGGGCGTCAGCCCCTACTGCTTCGACTGCCACGTCGCGCCGGAAGGGAAGTGAGCCATGGACTCCAGCAGAAGGAATTTCCTGAAGGTCGCCGGCGGCTCGGTCCTGGGGGGCCTGTGGGCTGTCCCGGTGGTCAAGGCCGTGGCCGGGGCGTTCGAGGCCGAGGCCGCGCCGGGTGCACTGACGGCCAGGCAGTTGGCCATGGTGATCGACATAAAGCGCTGCCAGCGAGGAGACGTAATGCAGGCGGTCGCCGACGCCTGTCACACCGCCCACAACGTGCCTGACATCGGCCTGTCCGAGGAGGAGATCAAGTGGATCTGGCCGGAGTCCTACGAGCACGTCTTCCCGAACCAGGCGCACAAGCACACCGAGGACTCGCTCAGGAACAAGCCGGTCCCGGTGCTGTGCAACCACTGCGAGCGCCCGGCCTGCGTGCGGGTCTGCCCGACCCAGGCCACCTTCAAGCGCGAGCAGGACGGGATCGTCTTGATGGACATGCACCGCTGCATCGGCTGTCGTTACTGCATGGCAGCCTGCCCGTACGGCGCCCGGAGCTTCAACTGGCGCGATCCCCGGCCGTTCATCCGCAAGGGAATGACGATGGATTTCCCCACCCGCAGCAAGGGAGTGGTGGAGAAGTGCAACTTCTGCGCCGAGCGGCTGGCCAGGGGTAAAAACCCCGCCTGCGTCGAGGCCGCCAACAGGGTCGGCGGCCCGGGCGCCATGGTCTTCGGCGACCTGGCGGACCCCGGCTCCGAGGTCGCGCGCGTGTTGCGCAGAAGGCACACAATCAGAAGGAAGCCTGGGCTGGGAACCGAGCCGCAGGTCTACTACGTCGTGTGAGGTCGTCATGCTCGAACACGCATTCAAAGGCAGTCGTCGGTACTGGCTTCTGGTCGGAGGCCTGCTGGCCATCTCGGCCGCCGGGATCATCGCCTACATGTTCCAGCTTTCCGAGGGCCTGGGCATCACGGGCATGAACCGGGACGTCACCTGGGGCTTATACATCTCGCAGTTCACCTTCCTGGTGGGCGTGGCCGCCTCGGCCGTGATGGTGGTGCTGCCCTACTACCTGCACGACTACAAGGCTTTCTCGAAGATGGTGATCCTGGGCGAGTTCCTGGCCATCCCGGCCGTGGTCATGTGCGTGCTGTTCATCTTCGTGGACATGGGCCAGCCCAGGCGGATCGCCAACGTGTTCCTGCACCCCTCGCCCAGCTCGCTGATGTTCTGGGACACCATGGTGCTGCTGGGCTACCTGATGCTCAACGTGGTGATCTCGATGATCACCTTCGGCGCCGAGCGCAAGGGCGTCCCGCCGCCCAGGTGGATAAAACCCGTGATCGTCCTGTCGATCCCCTGGGCGGTCAGCATCCACACGATCACCGCGTTCCTGTACGCCGGCCTCGAGGCCCGCACCTTCTGGATGACCGCCATCCTGGCGCCGCGCTTCCTGGCCTCGGCCTTCGCCTCCGGGCCCAGCCTGCTGATCATCCTGGCCCTGATCGTGCGCAGCTTCACGAAGTTCGATCCGGGCGAGAAGGCCATCAAGAAGCTTGCGCAGATCGTCACTTACGCCCTGGCGGCCAACGTGTTCTTCGTGCTGGTCGAGCTGTTCACCGGCCTCTACTCGGACATCCCCGAGCACCTGCACCACTTCCAGTACCTGTTCCTGGGCTACCAGGGCAAGTCCGCGCTGGCGCCCTGGATGTGGACCTCGCAGATCATGGCCGTGGGCGTGCTGGTGCTGCTGCTGATCCCGAAGATCCGCGAGAACCTGACCGCCCTGGGCTTCCTGTGCGCGGGCGTGATCGCCGCCATCTGGATCGACAAGGGCCTGGGCATGGTGGTCACCGGATTCGTGCCCAACCCCATGGGCCGGGTGGTCGAGTACTGGCCGACCTTCCCGGAGGGCCTGATCACCCTCGGCGTCTACGCCATCGGATTTCTGATATTGACCGGCCTGTACAAGATCGCCATCAGCGTCAGGGAACAGATCGATCCGTAACCCTCACCCCCCGGCCCCCTCTCCCAGAGGGAGAGGGGGAGAGGTCTTTTCGGCGATTGCAGGGGGTGAGGGTTGTGAGCTGAGCTGGGGAGAGATGCGATGAGTGGTGTGGTGATCGTGGGAGCCTCGGCCGCGGGACTGCGTTGCGCCGCCAGGCTCAGGCGCCTGCAGCCCGAGCGGCCGGTTGCGGTGGTGGAGCAGAACGAGACCTTCTCGGTGGCCGCCTGCGGAATGCCCTACGTGTTGTCCGGGGACATCGCCGACGCCCAGGCCCTGCTCAAAACCGGGGACGGGGTGGTGCGGGACGTGGACTACTTCTCAGCGGTCAAGGGTGTTACGGTGCTGGCCGGCCGGCGCGCGGTCGGGGTGGACACCGGGAAGAAGGTATTGCGCGTCGCCGGTCCGGCCGGCGAGCAGGAGCTCGGCTACGACGATCTGGTCCTGGCCACGGGTGCCCGAGCCCGGCGGCTGCCTGGCCAGCCCGACCACCCGCGGGTGCGCTCGTTCCATGCCTTCTCCGACCTGGCCCCGCTGGATATGGGCCTGAAGAAGGGCGAGATCGAGAAGGTGGTGATCGTGGGTGCCGGACTGGTGGGCTGCGAGCTGGCCGAGTCGTTCAGGTCGCTCTGGGACGCCGACGTGACCCTGCTCGAGGCCGGCGGCTGGCCCCTGCCGCAGATCCTGGACGCCGAGTGCGGCTCGATCGCAGCCCGCGAGATCCGTGCCAACGAAGTCGAGCTGCACTGCGACACGCTGGTCGAGCGTGTCGAGGCGGACGACCAGGGAGTGACCGTGTCCGCCGCCGGCAAGACGTTCTCGGGCGACGTGGCGATGGTGGCCTTCGGTCTGGAGCCTGCGGTGGAGCTGGCCCGCGAGGCCGGGGTGAAGCTGGGCCCCACCGGCGCCATCGCGGTCGACGAGCGCCTGGCCACCTCGGTCGAGCACGTCTGGGCCGTGGGCGACTGCGCCGAGGTGGCCCACGCGATAACAGGAACACCGGCCTGGCTGCCCCTGGGCTCGCTGGCCAACCGCCAGGGTCGCACCCTGGCCAACGTGCTGGCCGGCCGCGACGACGGGTTCCCGCCCGTGGCCGGCGCCTGTGCGGTCAAGGTCTTCGACCTCAACGTGGCCGCGGCGGGCATTCCCCTGTCGCGGGCCCGAAAGATGTTCGCCGCTGCCGACGCGGTCTGGACCTCGCCGCATGACCGGGCCCACTACTGGCCGGACGCGAAGAACATCTTCATCCAGCTCACCTACGACGGGGATTCGCGCCGCGTGCTGGGCGTCCAGGTCGTCGGACCGGGCGAGTGCGCCAAGAGGGTCGATGTGGCCGCTCAACTGCTGGTTCGCGGGGAGACCCTGGCCGACTTCGCCCAGCTCGAGCACGCCTACGCGCCGCCCTACTCGCCGGCCATGGAGGGCCTGGCCCAGGCCGCCATGGTGGCCGAGAACCGCCTCGACGGCCTGGACCTGTGCTCGCCGCACACGGACCTGGCCGGCGCGAAGCTGCTCGACGTGCGCCATGACCACGAGCGCGAGGAGCGCCCCATCGATGCGGACGAGGTGACCGCCATCGACCAGCTCGAGCTGCGGGACAGGCTCTCCGAGCTGGACGCCGGGCCCTGGACCGTGGTCTGCGACCGAGGGGTGCGCTCGGCCGAGGCAGCCCGACTCCTGCAGAGCAAAGGAGTCCAGGCGGACTTCCTGGGCGGCGGGGTGGCCTGGGTGAACGCCGCCGGCAAGCGGAAAGACGGGCGGCATGGACACGGTAAGGGGCGTGCCGGGAAGGATAGGAGGGGTAGGGAAGAGCCTTGACAGATTCTACAGAAATATGTATATTGCAGATATGTCAGAAATGCGAATTACAAGCACGGAGCTGGTCCGGTCCATGGGAGACGTCCTCGGGAGGGTGCGCTATCGGGGGGATTCCTTCCTGATCGAGCGAAACGGCAAGACCGTCGCGGTGCTGAAGCCGTATCGAGCCGCGCCGCCTCGAGACATTCGGGAAGTCCTGGATGCCTGGCGCAAGGCGGCCCCCGCCGATCTGCCCTGGGCAACGGCGGCCCAGCCAGGTCATGCGTCACCCCTGGTGGAACCACATGTTCCTTGACAAGGGAGGAATGACAACCATAGTTTATAAAGTTTGTATAGAAGGGGAAGTATCTGATGAAGCTGACCGTATCGTTTTTCGGTCCCATTCGCCGGCCCTGGCCCGAAAGCACGCGCGAGCTCCAGGTGGAGCAGGGAGCGACCGTCGAGGACTTGCTCGGAACCCTCGGGTACCGGGTCGAGGACATGCGCCGGGTCGCGACCGTGGTCAACGGGAAGAGGAAGAGCCTGGCGACCGAGCTTCGGGATGGAGACGACCTGCGCTTCGTGTTGCTGGCCGGCGGGGGTTGATCGTCAGAGCTTGTCCCTTTATCTTCGGGCGGGAGGCTGAACGGTGAAGATATCCACCAAGGGACGATATGGCCTGCGAACCATGATCGAGCTGGCGATTCGCTACGGCGAGGGTCCGGTGATGATGGGCACTATCTCCGGTTGCGTCGGGGTTTCGCGCAAGTACCTTTACAACCTGCTGACCTCCCTCAAGACGGCCGGCCT
>SDBT01003109.1_pt1 | contig 28859 bp, 42 predicted proteins | sample 2277101 | NCBI WGS metagenome assembly SDBT01 (sample SAMN10404973, study PRJNA504765) | marine sediment metagenome | isolation source: marine sediment core GS10_PC15, 103 cmbsf | place: Arctic Ocean: Southern Knipovich Ridge | collected 2010
GTGACGAGCCAGAGCACCGGGTTCGCGGCGATGAAGTCCAGAACCAATTTGGTGATCTTGTAGGCCGCCACAGCCAGCCCCAGGTCTCCGATCCAGTCGAATCCCATCAGCTTGCTCCCTTCGCGTCAGACCGCCCCTGCATGATGGTGGTCACGCTGCAAATGGCCGTGATGCCGCTCACCGTGGCGATGATGGCCCCGCTGTCCGCTTTCATCCATGTCCCCACCACCAGAGTGAAGACGTCGAGAAATGCGCCGATGGCCCCCAGCGTGAACTTGGTGCGCAGGTACAGTGGGCGTGTGTCTCGATCGGTCATTTCTTGTCCCCGTCAATGTGGCCGTCCATTCTTTTTTCCATGCGAACAAGCCGCGCCTCAATCCGTTCTGTATCCGCGCGCTGTTCACGGCGGGAGTCGTCAATCCCCTGCGTCAACGCCCCGATCTTGACCCCCAAGCTGAATCCCCTCCACAGCCAGAGCAATCCCCCGGCGAGAAGGGCCGCCGTTGCCGCCCAGAACGGCTGCTGGTCGATCATCGCCGGGTCTGGCATGGGGTTACCCTTCTCTCAGCATCGCGGCGATTCTGGGGGCTCTTGGTCCTACTTGCTTGGCCCACCGTGAATCCAACGCCTGGTCGGCGGCCTCATTCCAGTTGCCGATCTTGATGGCGGCCCACATCCTCAGGAAACCGCCCAGCCGGCGGGCGCCCATGTTGAACGTCATGTTGATCAACGCCCGGGTGCGCCTGTCGGTGAGCGGGGCCAGATCCGCGCCCATCTTCTTGGCCAGGCGTTCCAATTCCGTTTCATGGATGTCGCAGTCGATTGCGAAGAGCTGTTCCAGCACCGCTTTTGGCCAAGGTTTGTCCATCACCCCGTCGCGTTCCATGGCTATGCGCGTCTCTGCCGTTACGGAAGCATGGCCCAGGGCGTGACCCCGGCCGATGGTCAGGATGTTGAGGGAGTCGAAATAGGGGTGATCCTCGTACCCTTCATCACGGTCGAGTTCTTGCGCCAGTGCTTCACGGTCGTAGTTGAGCATGGCTTGCTCCTAGATGGAGATGGCCTTGTAGGCAAACGCGCCGTCGGAGCGCTCTTTGACTTCAGTCTTCCCGCCCACCCTACCGACGTGAAAGCAGCGCGTCCAGCTTCTTGCGGCCTTCTGCCGGTAAGCCAGCGGCAGTCGCAATCTCGCTCAGGGCGTCAACAATCTCATCCGGCGTGGCCGGCAGTGATTGAGCAGGCCGGTTTAGGTATGCCTCCACTTCCGGGTGATCCTCCGGCAGGCTTTCTTGTCCAGCCGATGACGGCCAGCGCGTCACACCGCTGACGTTGCCCTTGGCGTCCCGTTCGATGAACCTGTCCATTTACTTCTCCTATCGGCTATCGTGCCATCCTTGCGTCCGGATGATTAGCGTAGCGGTATTGACATTGGCCCGGCTCCTGATCTGGCTGGACGTGTTTGTGCGGATCAGAAATTGGGTCGCGTTTTCTTCAGTGTTTGCCCCGCTGAGTTGCGCCCGCCCGGCTGTTGCCGCCTCATCGGATTGGGCAAGAGCAGAAAGGTACACGTCCCAGCTACCTGAGCTGCTTGCGCTGTAAAGTATGATGTTCGCCAGCACTTGTACGTCTGGCGGAACAGATAGCGCTCTGGTGACAGCCGAAGTTCCCTGCGCAACATTGACATCTTCGGGCGGGGCGTCCCACAGCACTTCAAGTCCGCCGCCGGTCGTTTCCAACGCTGAGAAGGCAATGATGTTTGCGCTTCCGTCCGTCAGCACACTACCCAACCTGCGGAAATGAGTGTAGCCCGTTGCATCGCTCAGAAGGTTGGCGGCTGAGATATCAGTGTCGAACCCCGCATCCACATTGTAGATCGGGGTGCCCGCATCCACGTCAATCTTGAGAATCAGAAAGACGTGGTACCAAGTCGCGTTGCTCAGCGTCAGCCCGCTCGGGAATCCGCCCGCGGCGCTACCCTCCACCCAATCCACATCTATCTGCTTGACCAGAGTAGAGGTCAAGTACATCACCAGCGCATTGGTTGAGTCTGCGCACGCTCCTTGAGCGATGTCGATGTCGTGGGCTGTGTCCGTGCCGTTGCTTGGAATCAGACCCGCGATACTCTTGAATAGATCGGCCTTGAGCTTATCCAACTCATTGAGAAGGTTGGTGACATCTATGTCCGCCCCCGTCGTCGGGGACTGCACTTGCCCACGGTCAGAGAGCTTGAACAACTCCCCCAACTGGCGCGCACCGACAGACCCTTCCGTGTAGTGCTTGGTCGCAATCGGCTGTGTGATTCCCAGAGCCATAGTATCCCTCTAAATGAGTGGTGTTCCGCCCCAGATTTCCCAGAAGCTGGGTACGGCCCAGGCAGAGAAGGCGTCGGGGGATGCGCCCCCAACAGATATCGCCTTGTAACCGAACGCCCCGCCCTGTAATTCACGCACCTCTATGATTTGAGCGACCTGGAAACCTGTCGCGCCGAAGATATCCCCCTCGTGCTGAGTCTGAATCTTGATGAACTCTCCTGTCCGGACGCTCGCGTCCTTGGCGCCCAGCGCGAATGAAAACACTGCGGGCATTGCTTCATACCGGGCCAGCAGTTCTTTTGCGAATGACTGCACAAGAACCACATCACCCTCCCCGAACCACCGGCTGTTGATGGTCAGGAGCCTCTTGTCTCCGTATTCATCCGAGCTTTCAGCAAAGGCGGAAACTTCTTGATGGGAAAGCAGGAAGTTGGTGGGATCATCGAGCCTTGTAATTGAGTTGAGCCGGGCGAATTTGACCGCAACCCGTGTCAGACGTCGAGCAGGGTTGTCAACCTGGGAGAATGAGCCATCAAGCATCATGCCGTCAGTGACGGTGAGCGCTACATCCTCGGTGCGTAGCGCGCGAAACTTGAACTCCCCGGCTGATTCATCCCAGTACACCACGCACAGGGCTTGTTCGGATAGCTCATTCAGCAGCGCGGAAACCCCAGTGGGCTCACTGATGATCGTGCTGAAGATGAACGTCGGTAGGTAGGTTGCCGCCTCCGTTGCCCATTCTGATATCGGAATATCCGCCGGGGACACCCCCGAGAAATCCTCCAACAATTCCTGAATGATGGCCTCGATGCGTTTGGTTTGAAATCTGTGGCATTGCTGGACTTCATCACCGGCACTATGATCCGCGGCATCCGTGTTGTCTGTGCCCCGCTCTGTGAACGTAAGATCGTCACCGGAGCGCGTGAATGTCATTATCTCGTCCTTGATACGCACGGTGCCATTCGCGGCGTATTCAAGATCACCAATCCCCGTTGGGCTTAGCACGGCCCCCGCAGCAATATTCCAACTGTAACTTGTGAAGAGCCTCCCAAGAGAAGCCCCGACATAAATCTTGGTATCATCCATACCTATGAAAGTGGCTTGCGTGTGTTCACCCGAAATATCCGTGTCACTCCCCACACCTTTATAGATTGCAGATGACAGGTCGTAGGGTGCCCCGAGTGAATACCAATAGACCGTATCGTTCGCGCCCTCAAAACCAACGGCAGCAAGAATGGTTCCATCACTGTTGAACGCGAATGATTCGATAGCTGCTTGGTGGACGCTTAAGTCTAATTCAAAAGCTGAGCTTTTTTGACTAGCTGTCGCCAAATCCCACGCGGTGGAAAGGCTGTGGCTCCGGATTGTGTCGCCGGGTATCGAAAACACAAGCAAAGTTTTACCATCTGCACTAAGCTCAATCGAATTCGCTTGATCCGCGAGCGAATAATCCTTTCCTGCACCATCGTAGGTTGCTGTCGTTAGGTCCCATGGAACCGTCAATGTGTATGAGAACACCTCAGCGGGTGTATCATCACCGAGGAATAGTTTAAGGCCATCGGCCCGCATGAACACCGCTTGCGCATCTTTTCCATCCGCCACAAATATTTCGGTGGCTTGTCCGACGTCCTCTACAGCAGTCGACAAATCTTTCGGGGTTGACATGGTAAACCGCCCGATGAACCTTCTATTCGGACCACCGGCACTGTACGAGAGGAAAAGATGGACACCCGAGTTGAACACCTTGGCGTCTTGAATGGTCGTGAACGGAGCTGCGGGCGTGATCGTTTTGTCAAAAGCTGCACTGTCGTAGGATGAAACAATTCCATCCAATGTGCCTGCCAAGATATCAGCATCCAGTACGCCCGTGTTTCTGATCGGACATTCTGCTCTCGCATCTTCCGCCAACTTGAGCAGGTCTTTCCCAGTAATGGTGAACTTCCCATTCGCATCGGGGCCGTTGAATTGCTCAATGATGTAGGTGCGGTCAATCAGGTTCGCGTTGACCGCCGCCTCTGTGGCTGTAGCCTGCCCCCCGGGCGGCAAGTCGTGATCCCACGGCAGGAAGCCTGTCCGCACCCGCATGATCCGGCCTTGGTAGTGGGGGTTCCTGGCCCGTAGCTTGCCGAAGAACGATCCCTGATCGTAGGGTGTGTAAGCTGGGGTGCCCGCCGTGCCATCAGCCCGCTCAGACACGTACTTGTCGATCCCTCTATCGTGGTGCGGATGGTCCTGGAACGTCACTACAACCTTGCCCCGCTTGCCGAGAGTGCGCCCCGGGTCCAATTTCACCGGGGTTGATTTGATGCTCCTCACAGAAGGTATCGCGTCAAATGACCGGGGCACCCCCGTAACCGGCGTGCTGAACCTGTACGTCTTGGCGCTCGGAGTGTAGTTGTCGGGATCCTGGCAAGTGCCACGACTGTTGAAGCATTTGGCCAAGCCGGTTATCCCGAGCGCTGCAGTACACGGTGCGTTGCTGTAGACCAGGTCGCAAAAGTCCAGGTCAAGCTCCACCACTTGAATGAGCCGCCGCCCCACCTTCACCTTCTCGGTTGCATAGGTCATGAGACAATCCCCCCGGCCCGCAGGGTCACCGCGCCGTACACGCGGGTGTCGTAAGCGCTTGTCGGCTGCCCGGTCACCCAGCCGTAGAACGCCTCGGCCTCGGCTATGCCGTCAACCTTGGGCTGGTCCCCGGAACTCCAGAAGAACGGGAATTGCTCGATCAGCCGAACATGCGATTCCCACCTGGAGCGCAGCCACGGCAGATCAAGCCCGCTGATGTCCACGGTGAGGCCCGCCCTTGCCGCCACGATTGATCTGCCCAGGAACAGCCCCGTTTCCGAGCGCTCGACCAGGTGCTTGTCCTGCAGGGCCAGTTGGGGCGGGGAGTACCCGGCCGGCAGCGGGGCGTCCAACGTCAGCGCGCAGCCCAGGTGTACGGCGCCGATAGAGGGCTCTGACGTGACGACGAGCAGCAGCCTATGGTTCAGGGCCACCTGGTCATCGAACAGCATCAGGATAGGCGCTGAGGTGCGTGGGGTGAACGTGTCTGAGGAGTCCAGCCACGTCAGGTGCTCTGCGCTGGACAGATCAAAAGCCGGGGTCATGGAATAGGCAAAGATCCTGTTGGCCGCAGCACCAATGATGAACAGGTGTAACCCATCGTCGCTGATGCTGATTCCGGTTGGAATGGTTTCTTCGCCAGATACATCCAGGTCAAAGCCCGCGCCGTCGTAGGTAAGCGATGAGCCATCGTAAGCAACCCCGAATGTGTAGGCGTAGACCTTGTCATTGGCATCACCTACCACGTACAAATGCAACCCATCGGAGCTAATTACGACATCTCTTGGCGTCCCATCCTGGCCGGACACTGTTAGATCGTCTGTTGCGCTGTACACGGCAGTGCTGAGATCGTTGGCACTACCAAGGTCGTATTGATAGACTTTGCCGTTTGTGAAACCGACCATGTACAGCCGCAGGCCGGTAGAAGAGATCGTTATCCCCAAAGGCGCAGTATCTTCGCCGTTCACAATCAAGTCGTCAGTCGCATTATAAACGGCAGTGCTCAGATCAAAAGGAGTCCCTAGATCGTAGGCAAAAACAGTCTTGTTTGTCCCGCCCAGAACAAACAGAACGGCCCCGTCATCACTGATTGCCAGTCCTTGAGGCGCTGTGTCTTCGCCAGATACGTCCAGGTCGCTCGCCGCACCGTCATAGGTCGCGGTGGAAAGATCGAACGCCGTGGTCATTGTGAAAGCGAAGACCGTCTGATTGGCGAGACCGACAATGTAGGCGTGCAACCCATCACTGCTGATAGATACGCCAGTGCTGTTTGTCTCCTGTCCAGTCACAAGCAGGCTCAACGCGCGCCCGTACTGCGTCTTGACCGTGGCACCGTGATTGTGCAGGTCGTGCGCGGCAATGCCCAGGTAGTTGGAAGCCACACCGATAGTGTAGGCGTAAGCGGTGTCAGTCGCCACACCGGCAACGTACAGCTTGGTTCCATCCGGGCTCACAGAAACCCCCCTCGGGCTACCGTCTTCCCCAGTCACATCCAAAAAGTTGGACGCACCCTCATAGGTGGCAGTACCAAGATCATTTGCGGTCCCGAGGGTGTAGAAGTACGCCTTGCTATTCGCCTGGCCGAGCATGATCAAACGGGTGCCGTCAGCAATCAGTGCTAGGTCCTTCGGCCCTGTATCTTCTCCCCCGACATCCAGATCATCCGCAGCATCATGCGTTGCTGTCGTCAGATCAAACGGCGCCGTCATAGTGAAAGAAAAAACCTTGTTGTTTGTGTCCCCGGCCACAAAAATCTTTGTGCCGTCCAATGACAACGCAACCCCGCCGATAAAACTGTCCTGGCCCGATACATCCAACTCATTGCCTGAGTCAACAACCGCTGTGTTCAAATCCCACGGGACAGCCAATCGGTACGCAAAGATCGTGTCCGCAGTGTTGCCCGCCATGTATAGCCTTGTGCCATCAGCGGCAAGGACAATCGACCGCGGGTCATCATCTTCCGCAGAGACATCAAGAGAAGCATCGAACCGAGCAGACTGAAGATCAAATGGAATGCTTAGCCGGTAGGAGAAAACTGCCTCACTATTGAAACCGGCCATGAAGAAATGCAGGCCATCGGAACTGATGGCGATGCCCAGCGGCACAGTGTCCTGCCCGGACAAGTCCAGGCTGTCCCCTGCAATGACCCCCTGAGTAAATGCCGCCTTCAACCAATGCGTGCCACTGCCCCCCGTGCGCCAGAAGTCGAACGTAAAGCCCTGCTCGTAGGCGTTTTCCTTCTCACCCCCGGCCTCATCGGCGCTGGCTGTGACCGTGGCCTCTGATGCCCGCAGCAGGTTGACGGCCGCAAGGCGTGCGGGATCGCCTGTTGCCGGCGCGGCAATGGCGGAGGCCAGTACGTTCGCTCTGAGGTTCAGGCCCATCAGATTGTCTGCGTTGGGAGGTTGGTAGCGTCGTCGGCCTGCTCGTCATTGATGCGCTCTACAAGCCGGCGCATGCCTGACCCGTCTATCAGATCATCGTCGCCAACGTTGATGACGATTGGCGGCCGTTGGCCTTGCTGCGTAATGATGGCCGCCGGTACGCCCCCCGGGGCATTCACGATTTCCTCGGTGCTCGTGGTGGTATCATCCGGCGGGTGAAAACCGCCCGGAATGGCCAGGTTGATATTATCGGGGGATATAGAACTCACCAGGGAAATGAAGGCATTCCACAAGCGGATAATATCGGTGATCCAACCGAGTACCGGCGCGAAAACCCTGAGGAACAGGTTGCCGGCCCAGTTTTCCGAGAAGGCGAGAATCCTGCTCAACGCCGTATCCCAATCCTTGCTGAGTTCCCAGACGGCCCAGATCAGGCCGCCAGTGGCGATGATGGCAGCTATCACAATCGCTATCGGCGCGCTGATGGCCAGCAGCATAGCAATGAATGCTACGAGGCCGACGATCAATGGCCCAATCACGGCGCCAGCTATGGCCACAATAACGCCCCACTTGAGCAAGGCGGGATTGGTCTTGGCCAATTCCCGGAACCAGTCAGCGGTCGCTGTGGCTGCGGCGGTGACCCATTCCAGCAGGCCGCTTTTTGCGATGGCGATGGCTACCGCTTCCATGGCCGACTTGAGCGCTCTGATCGCGCCGGTCAGGCCTTCCATCTGCACGTCGGCAATCTCCCCGGCTTTGCCGCCGCTTTTTTCAAGCTCCCCTGTGAATTCCTCCAGGGCGCCACTGCCTTGCTTGACCAACGCCAGCATGGCCGGGCCTGCGCGCTGCCCGAATATCGCCATCATCTCGGATGCGCTCGCCCCGCTGTTTTCGAGCTGCCGGATGATCTCCACCAAGGGCAGCATATTGCCTTCGGTGTCCAGCACATTGATGCCCAGGCGTTTCATCAACTCGGCGTTGTCTTTCGCCGGATTGGCCAGCCTGACCAAGGCCCCTGACAGCGCAGTGCCCGCCCTGGACGCCTTGATGCCCGCGTTTCCAAGCAGGCCTACCGCGGCCGCGGCTTCCTCAAAGCTGATACCAAAGCTGGACAACACCGGGCCTGCGAAGCTCATGGCTTCAGCAAGTTCGGTCAGGTTGGTGTTGGACCCGGTGAATGCCGCGGTCAGAACATCGGATGCCCGGCCTGCTTGGTCGGAGGCGAGACCAAACCCTTGCATGATGTTGGTCATCTGATCGGCAGTGGTCGCAAGATCCTGCTGCGATGCAGCAGCCAAATCCAGGGTAGCGGGCAAGGTCCTGTAGATTTCCTCTGCGTCCAATCCCGCCTGGGCCAGAAAGCCCATGGCGTCTGCCGCTTGGCCGGCGCTGAATTGCGTGGTGGCCCCAAGTTCTTGAGCCTGCTCTTCCAGTTTGGCGAAGTCTTCGCCCGTCGCGCCGGTAAGGGCCCGCACCTGATTCATCCCGGTTTCAAAGTCCGCTGCAGACTTCAGAATGGCTGCGCCCAGCCCCAAGATCGGCAGGCTGATCGCCGTGCTCAGCCTCTTGCCGATGCGGCCCATATCCTGGCCGAGCTTTTTGGAGCGCCGCCGAGCGTCTTTGATACCCCTGCGCAGCTTCCGGTCATCGGTGCTGATGATCAGGGTTGCGCTGCCTAGAGTCTCAGTCATCGGGTTTACCCTCGATAATTACCGGGATCCCAAACTTAGCGGCCGTCTCCAGCATGCCCAGCTTGACGGCGCCCGTGCGTCTACCTCCCCCTGCAGCGCGTTGCCATCGGCGGAAAGCCGCTGCGCGATCGCTTTTCTTCATGTTTCCAGAGCCCACAGCAGCCACCTGTACAGCTTGCAGCGCTTCACGCGCCTGGATGGTAGGGACCGCCTCTTGATACGATCTGAGCAGCCACATAGGCATGCTCAGCCACTCTTCGAGCGTGACCGCCGGGTAGAACCGGGAGAGCGCTGGGAGCCAGTTTTCCGCCCATTCCGCGAAGCCGCCTTTGACTGGCTTTTCTGGTGCTCCGCTGATGCCAAAAAATAGGCGTTGGTGATCTGCTGCCGGGCCATAGGCATGAGCTTTTCGCGCACATCGTCAGGAATGTCGCCGGCAATGCGCAGAAACAGCGCGTCGGAGGTCCGCTCCAGGTCAGCGGCTTCCGCGTCGGTCAGGTCCACGTCCTCTTCCTCACCCGCATCAGAGATGCGCTGGCCAATTGCGCTGAGCCGCTTGCCGTCCTGCTGGAGTTTGTGCTGATCGGTGATGCTGAAACCATCGAAGGCCGCAAGGGCGTACTCCTCGCCATCAATGATGACGGTCTCTCTGTGCGCTTCGGTTTTGAGGTCCAGTAGAGCCATGGGGTCTCCCTACGCTCGGAGGTTCGATTATGAGGGCGATCCCGAATTCCTCGCAGATGGCCCGCAAGGATGCCAGTTGTTCACCATCAGACTGCAACGCCTGCCGGTGCTGGCGGATCGCCCGCTTGTGCTCGCGCATGCTGCCCGATAACTCGGAGGCGCGGTCGTGTGCTTCGGCGGCTTCCATGGCCGCCTATTGGAAGGTCGCCCGGATGCGGCCAAACCGCTCGGAGTCAGAGGCCGGATTCAGATCTTCAAGCGCCTCAAACTCCACGGCCAAATTGGCCGGCACGCCTTTGACAAACACCACCTCGGGCGCGCCGGTGGGCATGACGCGGGGCAACTCAAACTGCATGTTGAATCCGGTGCCGTATGGGCTCTTGTCGTTGCCGCGGATCAACAGCGCCCGTGTGGCCACGTCCAGCCCTTTGTAGAGCGGAATGGTGCGGTCATCGCTGTCGGTGCTGACCGTGTTGAAGTTGAGCACCCGTACCCATTCCTCCAGGGTCATGTCGGCCAGCATGAAAGCCACGATGAAATCCTCCTCGGTGCGGAAGGCCTTGCGGGTTCCGGTGCCACCGAGACTGCGGAATCTCTCAATCGTTTCAGGCGTTGAGATCGTGACTCCATCTTCCGTGGTGCTGTCAGCTCCGCTGGTGCCCAGCAGCACCCAGTTCCCGCCCGGGGGCTCGGCCGTCACGGCCGCAAATGATTCACCGACTGGGGCAATGTAGACCTCGTAGGGGCCGGTGACGATCTCAAAGGGTTGCTCGGACATCTGAATCTCCTGAGTTAGCTGGCGGCACGCTCGTCCGCCATCACCTGCCATGAATTCCACTTGTACGGCCAATCGCCGTCCGGGTCTCTGCCTTGCGCTGCGCCTCCAGCGGGCCGTGCCCAATGCACCAGCACCCCGGCGGCCAGCGTTCTGTTGATGCCCCGCATGGCGCCGAACACTGCGCGCCTCACTCCATCCGCCTCCAGCATGTTCTTGCCGTAACACCAGATGTCGAGGCGTTGAACCTCAAGCGGCACTGTGCCCGCCGCGTAGGGCGGGATCACCCCGCCGGTCGTCACCACGACAACAGTCTTGCGTGGCTCGTCGTCTACCTCGCTGCGCGGCATTTCATCGCCAAACACACGGGTGCCAACCTCAGCGGCAGTATCGGTGTCCGCCTTGAGGATGGCGACGATTGCTGTCCCTAGATCGGCTATCTGGCTCATACCCTGGCAAACGCCCGTTTGATGTTGCCGGCAAGCCCGCCGTAGGTTGCGTCCGCTGCCGGCCTCAAGTAGGGCCGCGCTTTTATGAACACCTTCAGGCCCCGGCCAGCCATGCCGCCCAGTTCATGGATCCGGGCGTATCGAACATCCCTTGAGCCCCACAGGCCACTGGCGCCGTTGCGTACCAGGTGGGCGGGTTCCGCGGTGGAGATTGAGCCCTCAAGGGTGCCGGTTCTGTTCTGCCACGTGTGGTTGCCCTTGGCGTGCTCCACGGCCTGCTGCATCGTGCGGTTGATGCCCCGCAGTTGTGCGCGCTCCAGCTTGGATACGACTTGCGGCCCGCGCCATGTGAAGCTCACGATTGCACTCTCTGCAGTTCCATTTCCAATTGCGTGTGCTTGTGCTGGATACCCCGGATGTTCATGGGGCCGGTCCAGATCACAACGCCCAGCCGGTCTTTCACATTGGCCACACGGTCAAGCTCGGTGATGTCCGTACCTACCGGGACCATCATCCGGATTTCCTCGACCATGGCTTCCTTTCTGCCGTCCACTACCTCTTGCCGGCGTTGGCTCCACACCCGGCAAGCAAGCCCCGTCAGGTGGGATGCGTAAACAGGCGGGTCAGGATGGCCCCGGGCATTGGTGGTGGCCGTGCCGTCCCGTTCGATGTCGGCCCGCATGGTCATCTGTGTGCGACCCCTGCTGCCTATGATGCTCATCGGATGAACATCCTATTCCGACTGTTGTTGAGCGGCAGCAACGCATCCTTGGTCGAGTCGGCAAGATCCGGGTGCCAGAAATCCACGTCCCCGAATGTTTCCCGCTGTGCCCCGCTGTAGACGACGGCCTGCTTGACCAGCGTGATCTGGACGCCCTGGATCATTCCGGTATCGACCTCAGGGGCGTAGATGATTTCCACTTCCTCAGCCCAGAGTTCTCTGGCATTGTCGCCGTTGTTGAGCCGGATGAACCGGAAGCCCGCCTCCTTGCGCCAATCATTGGCGGAAAGGGTGACCTGGTCGTCGTCTGCAAAGTCCCGTTCTTTGATTGACGTGATGGTGGTCACAGCAGCGGTCGTGTAGATTCGCTTGACACCACCCTTCAAATCATCAGTACGCGCGCTGACGGGGCCTATGACCGCCTCGATCAATGACTCTGCGGCAGCGGCCAGCCGATCTAAGGCGGTGTCGCCTAGGTCGGTTTCGATGTGCTCCCGTAGCTGAGTTGCGGACAGGATGGTCATGGTAACGGCCCCACGATTGCAATAGCCGTCCCCAGAACGGCAGTGACAATAATGAGAGCCGGAAACCAATAATCCCAAGACCCGGCAATCAGGCCGTCCCCGGAACCCGTGTTGAGGCTCATCCTGCACATCTCGCAACTGTCATGCCGCATATCCGCATATCTCTTCCAGCGGAAATGCCACAATAGGCCACGGAACCAGCCCTGCGGCCTGGGCGGGCGGTAGCCTCCAAGCGGTGGGGAAATATGAGGCATGGCTACGGATTGCCCAGGTGCAGGGCCGCGAGAGTCACGGACGTGATGAAGTCGAAAGACACGTCAATGTCTCCGTCGCTGTTGTTGAACACGCTGGGCGGGAACGGGCCGATGTTCTGTTCGGTGGCATTGGTCACGGAAACCACGCGGTCCGCAATGGCGTTCCCGGCCACTTTGTTCCGCGTCACGATGGTGGTCACCGCTGGAGAGCCGCCACCGTTCACCACCCGAATGAACATCTTGCCGTCATTGCGGATGATGTAGTTATCGGACGCGCTCAGACCCCCGGTGTGGACCACCACCAAGCCGTCCTGGTCAATGTTCTGCGGAGTTACGACGACGTCAGTCATAATATGACCTCAAAATGGCTTGTTGATGGGGCCGGGCTACTCGGCGTCGGCCTTGTCTTTGACTTCGGCGGCAAGCTCGTCTTCGAACTGCACTTCATCCCACAGCAGATTGCGCTCGGGGGCTTTGACCGCGGTGCCTGCGCGGCTGGAGAGCACGTTGGCATCGGGCTTGCCTGCCGCAGTGAACAGTTCGCTTTCCTTGGACTCGTCCGCTTTCGCCTCGGCGGCCATGTCCCGCATGGTCTCTTTGATCTTGACGGTGCGCTCATCGCCGACCGGTGCGGCCGCCTTGGCCTCAGCCGCATTCTGTACGGCCGCTCTGGGCACTGGCTTGAAGCCCTCAACAGGCCCGGCCGCACTGCCCTTGGGCAGATCGCCGTCCTTCAAGCCCAGCGCCCTGGCTTGCTCATCGGTGACCTTGGCCCCTGGGGGGCCGACCAAGATGGCCGCCAGCGGGTGACCGTCCGGGACAGCCTTGCCATCTTCCGTCCGCCACGTCCGTTGCTTTAGTGTAACCGTCATGCTCTTTCCTCGTACCGGCTACCGCTCTGGCAGCGCTGTGATTGTCAGTCCACCCATGATGGCCTAGTGGGCATGCTCATAGGCAAGCAGATTCAATGAGATATCCGAAGCATTGCCTTTCTTGTTTGTGACCCGGTAGAGATACACGGTCTCGGCCTTCAGGTCGATCTCGCCATCGCGGTTGGTTGATGTCCCGCCCGCATTTCCGCCGGTTCCGCCCGGCACTACATGGTCTGATAACAGAGTGCCAACCGCGTTTATCGTCTGGCCCACGGTCGCTGTGGGCGCGCCCGCATCGCCGGCTGTCCGGTTTGCGTTCTTGACGACGCCCGGTGACCCGCCGGCGCCGAGGGTCGGTGCCTCATACACCATGAAATAGGCCTTGCCCTCAGCATCAATGTCACCGATTGTGTGCAGCTCCATCCCGGCTGGGACCGTCACCACAAGATCAACGTTCGCGCCCTCGGAGACATCCACCTGGATGCCGCTGCCAATCATCCACATCTCGCCGTTGTGGACCCGCTGGTGCGCAGCGCCAGTAGCGACATTGTCCAATTCCCGCCAAGCCGTACCATCCCATTTGAAAACGTGGTCGTGATCATACTCGATAAACTTGGCGCCGAGCGTGGCCGCTGCGGGTTTAACGTCTGTGGACAGCCCGATATACAGATACTCCGAGATTTTAACGACGCTCATCCTGTCACCTCTGTGTGGCCGGTCATGTTGATGATCCCGGTATTACCTGCATCTGCGGCCTCCATGTCGAGTACCACCGCCACGTCTGGGCCGATGTCTACATGCACTGGGAACGACAGAGACAACGGCGATGATGGCGACACCCACCATGACATCAGGACCTCCCCGTCAGCAATGAGCCGCACCAGCAGAGGTGTATCGCCGCCGTTCACTGAAGCCGAAATATGCGCGATGCTGACGATGCAACAGGCGCCCGTTTCGACTCCAATCCTCGGCTTGGCCTGGCCGCCTTTGCTGCTGGTCAGCGCCCAGGGCTGGGGTAGGCGTTGAACGGTCACGGGCTACTCCGCCTCGGGCCTAGGTGGATTCGACGTAATGGTTCCCGGAAATCTGCATCCCGAAACCTTTGATGTTGTCGATGGACTGGTCGTAGGAAGACCCCGGAGCCAGTTCACTCCAGTTGTCGAAGATGAATCCAAGGGCGCCGTTGCCGTTGCTGTCGAAAATGATGCCATCCTCGACCATGTTGCCGTGATACATGGCATGCGGGCCATCCGGTGAACCCGTCATGGTGCCATGGGAAATGGCTGCGGTGACCTGCCGGAAGTAATTGTTCCGGATGGTGATGTTCTGGGTTGCGCCCTGCACGTACACACCAATGGCGAGGGCAGTACCGACACCCTCGAAAGTGCAATCCTCGATCAGACAATCCGAGGCTCCCTCGACCGCAATTCCGATTCGGGCGTCCAGGCCCCACTTGGGGAAACGGCAACCCTTGATCTGCACGCCGAAAGGCGCGGCCGTAGCGTCACCACCGATCAGCAAGGATGCGCCGGAGAAGAACAGGGTCCCGGCGTCACTACCGGCAAACCCAATGCCTTCAATGACGCAAGGCGCGGTGATCTTCATCACGGGCGCATCTACAACGGTGGTTGAAAAGATGGCGTGATATTCGCCGTTGACCAGGATGTTCCGGGTGTTCAGGGAAAGCGACATGAGCCGCACCCCGGACTTGTTCATGTTGACTTGCGCCGCCACGTTGATCCCGCCCGGCAGCGTGCCGATCACGTCACCCTGGCCAGCAACCGCCTCATCAATGGCGTCCTGGAGCGAGAAGTTGGTGATGTCGTTTGGATCAACGATGATCAGCCGGCTTTCCGGTTGCATGACCACGCCTGCGGACTGCAGGGCTTCGATCATGGAGCCGCCTTGAATGATGCCCATTTCTGTACCTCAGTTGCTTGTGTCGGGGAGCCCCAGGCCCGCTCAGCCGAGAGAGCGAGCCTAAAGCCGGGGGTTGGTCAGATGCTGGTGACCGTGCCGAATGCGGCCGCGCGATAGATCACGATGACGACCCGCATGGACGCGCGGATGGTCTGCTTGCCCTTGGTGAAGTCATCGTTGACAAATCCCATTTCGACCGACAAGCCGCGGCGCTCCAGAAGCTGAATCCAGGAACCCTCGAAGCTGCCGACGATGCCCGTGTTTTCATCCAGGCTGTCGGCCTGCACCACCGGAAGACCCCACAGACGCTCGGGGCCCGCCTCCGAGGGATTGCCCCAGATGTAGATGCCGTCCGTGGTCCGCAGCAACCGGATGCCCTGCCAGTCGTTGGGATGCATCAGACTGTGGGTGGGCACCACGCGGCCGGTGACGCGCAGCTTGGTCATCAGCTTGAAAAACGCATCGGGAACCGGGTCAGATCCCTTGGCCTGGGTTTGGATACCGCCTTTGTCCAGGATGCCCTGCAGATTCGGGGTGCTCCCGTCGCCTTGGATGATCTGAAGGTCAAGGCGTTGCCTGACACCAAACCCGATCCGCTCGTTGAGGTAGGATTGAGCCATCGCTTCATCTTCCAACTGCTCGTCGGTGACCGGAACGCTGTCGGTGATTTTCTCCACCGTCTGCGTGCGCTCGGTCAGCGCGAACGTGGATTCGGCGTAGGCCGCGCCCTCGTCCTTTTCAGCCGCGGCGTGCGTGCGGGTCGTTTCCTCCATATACTTGGCAACTGCCTGCGAGATTCCGCCCGTGGGCATGATGTCCATCACCTGGAGGGGCCGGGTCACTCCCGGGACCACCACGCCGGAACGGACGCTTTCAGGCGCCCAACCGGCGGTGCGCTCGAACAACGTCTTGGTGCCGACGATCAGGTCAGCAAGCCCGATGTCAGCAAACTTCAGTTCGAAGCCCTTCTGCTTGCGCATCTTCTGCCAGTCGGCGTGTTCGATCAATTGCTGACCGATGGCCTTGAACTGCTTTTGGCCGCCCGCGCCGGGATTCCACCCGCCGGCATTTCCGCCAGGGTCGCCCCCGCCGCCGTCCATGGGATGCATGATCGATTGCTTTTGCTCCAACGCCTGGGCAACCGCATCGGCGTCGCGGAATCCCTTCAGCTCATCCTGAAGGTCGTTCATCTCGGCGTTGTCCGCCAGAATCGCGTTCCGGATATCGGTGGTGCTTTTGTCTTCGCCGTAGACCTTCACGAGCGCGAAGTCTTTGCGAGCTTCGCCATCGACGGTGACAGCGGACTCGTCAAAGGCTTTGGCGACACGGTCTTTGACCTTGTCGTACTTGCCTTGAATTTCGCGGGACTGCTGGGATTCTTGGAAAGGCTCGGGGCGTGGCATGGTGCGGCCTCTGTACAGGGTGAAGAGAAAACGTTTCTCTGCCCGTCAGACGTCGCGCCGACAATGCAGGTTACTACGAGGAGCGGTTGCGCTCCGATCAACCTACGATTTCATATTGGAGCGCTTGCTGTCAAGTACAGGCGCCGACAATTCCTTCTCCGCGCATCTTGGCCGTTTCAAATTCGCTGAACAGGCGCTCCATTTCCTGCTCGGAGAGAGAGGGCTCGCTTTTGACTGCGGCATCCAAAGCCTCAGCTGCTTTGCCTATAGCCCTAAGCATGGCCTCCAGTTCCTTCACGCGGTCCGGGGAGATGTCCCGGCCATCGGCCTGGCGCTTGGCCCGGATGTCCACGGCGCGGGCTGTGACCGCCTCCACAGACTCCACAACAGCCTTGATCTGATCCGCGAAGGGCAGCGATTTGTGGTCCTTCACGCTGAGCAGTTCGGTTCCGATACCGGCGCCCTGAACCACAGGGCTGATTTCCAGGACTTCCAGATCCTTGAGGAAGCGCACCTGCTGGCCCTGGAACTCACCAAAACCCGAGTCCCTGATCTTGAAGCCGTAGGAGAATTCCTGCCGCACGCCTTTGCTCAGGCTGAATTTAAGGGCTTCATGCCACTCTTGAGCCTTGGGCATCGCAAGGTTGAGTTGGAAATCGGCGCGGACTTCCGTGCCCACTTCCTTGATGGTGGCCACGCCGAGCGGCGGACTCATCCAATCGTGCGCCGGCAAAAACTTGGCCACCTGGCCCGAGCCGAATGCGCCGGCCTCTGTGACATCGCCGTCCAGGTCGATCACGCCAAGCGTGGCAATGACCGCAGTTCCGCTGCCGTCGTCGCCCATGGCCTTGAGTTGGAAAGCCTTGGTGAGTATGTCCATGATTCGCCTCTATCCAAAGTGCGGCACAAAGTCCCGCGTGCCGTTGGGGTGCTCTGCGGCCGCCAGTTCATCGGCGGTACTCGCGCTGACCAGGATGCCGTCCAGGCTTTCGCATTCGGGATCGGTCAGGCCCAGGCGGGCATCGAATACCCGGAACTCGGTCACGCCTTGATCTTTGCCCATGATGACTGCGGACATACGTTGCGCGTGCTTGGTCTCTGTCCGGGCGATGACTCTGGCCCGGATCTCCGGCGACTTCCACGGGCCGGCGCCGACCATGCTCTTGATCCGGCGGGCCAGGGCGTCAGCGCCTTCCCCGGCGGCCCGGCCTTCCTCGATTGCGGCGAACAGCGCCTTCCGCGTCTGGCCGCCCAGGTCCACCAGGCCGGCCCTGGTTCCGCCGGTGGCTTGGATTGCGCGGCCTACATCGTCCGGGATGCCAGTGGCCAGACCGATGGTTTCCATGGCCTTGGCAGTTGATTCCTCTGCCGTCAGCAGATAGTGGGCCTCATACACCGCGGCGAACACCGGCAGGATCTCGGCCATGGCCATGCCTTCCTGGATCTGCGCCGCCATGATCGCATCTTCAGGCGCCAGCTGTTTGAAAGATTCCTCCAGGAACGGCAACGCCGCCTCTGCAGCCCGGTCTCCCAGATCGGCAAAGAACTTCAGCAGCGCCTTGCGCATCTTGCCTTCAAGCGCTGGGGCGTGGGCGTCCTGGAATGCGATGAAGGCCAGCTCACCGTCTGTGGCCTCTGACCGCGGCGAAGTCGCGGCAATCCGTTGCTCAAATAGGTCCTCCGCGCCTTTGCGCTCAATGCTCTTTGGGTCTTCAGGCTCTGACCGCGTGCTACCGACCGGAACTTCGACGGTGGCCAACCGCCGCAGGTAAACCGCCCCTCCAGGTAGAGGGTCCAGTCCAGCCATGCGCTGAGCGAGATCAACAGGCACCCATTGCTCATTGACGGCCTTGCCCACCCGCGCCCAAATCTTGTCCTGGTCTTCTTGGAGCGCAGCAACTTCCGAGCGGTCAAATTGCACACGCTTCCCGGAGGGATTGCCGAAGTGTGGCAGCAACTGCCGGGCCAAGGTGTCCGCCATGTTGTCCTGCAGCGGAATGACCCCGTTTGTCCACGCCTGGTTCAATCGCGCCTTCATCGTTGAGCCAACGTCTGACGTTTCGAGGCCTGCGGCAAAGCCCACCACCGTAGCAGGGATGCCAAACAGCGCTGTAACCCGTTCCTCCGAGCGATCAGACGCCGCAGTCAGGTTCATCTGCTGCGGATCCCACGCAAGCTGCTCAACGCTGGTCTCGCCACTCACCATCATGGGCTGTCCACGTTTCGGCCCCGTGGTGTGCTCGAACACGTACTGCTTCATCATTTCCATTTCAGGGGCGCCCGGCAGGATAACGTCACCCTTGATCGTAATCAGTAGGCCCGGGATCCCGCTATTGCCAAGCAGGCTCGCAATGAAATTGGCGGCCTCCATGTCCGTCCAGATTTCCGCCAGAGCGGAGATAAGGGGCGACACGCCAAGCCTGATATTCTTCGGGTCCAGCCCGTGCCGGAAGTGGACGACGTTTTCACGCTCAACGCGGAGGCGCCTGCCGCCCGGCGTGTACTCGTAGAATGAGATGAACTCCGAACCATCCTGCGGGAATACCGGCCGGATCAGCCAATGGGGCACATACCAAAGCTCAAGCGGGCGGCCCAGCCCATTCGGCACGATGAACCAGTAGGCATTACCATCCGTCAGGTAGCTCAGGACAGTAGCGGCGAATAGGTGCGAGCCGGCATAGAAATCATTGGGGGATTCCAAGAGCGCGGACATTGGGTGATCATGGAGCTTTTCCCAGTCACCATCGGATTGGCGTTGTTCTACCAGGGCAGGTGCCGTCTGCATGGCCCGCTGAATCCATTGGATCGTCGCCATGACCACCGACGAGTTCATACCGGTGCCGACGCGCCTAGCGAAATCCGTGCCGGGTTGGCTGATGCTGGTATTGGTCAGAAAATGAAGACCGTTGCCGGAACCCGCCCCGGGGTGAGGCGGCGCGGCTTTGAACAAATTGCGCACGGCCTGCGGGATCAGATTCATAGAAGGCTCCATTTCCGGTGACGGATCAACGGAGCCAGCGCGTAGCGCACCGCATCCCAGATGTGATTGTGCTTGTCGTCGATAGCGGGCATTACGTCTCCGCTCAGGCGGTCCACCTTGTGGGAGTACAACCGGGCTTCGCGCTCAGCATACTTGCAGCGCGGGTGAATCACAATACGCTCAAACCCGCGCAGATGTCCAACGCCGTCCTGAACGCTGCCCGCCCACTTGGGGGCCGCCACGATATTCCACCCCTCCCAGCCGGTGCCGCCCTTGCGCATCAAACTGATGGATTCAGGCCGGGCGTTGTCTGCGCGAAGGATGTGGCCACGGGCGAGCGGCACGGAATCGAACAGTCGCGACGTGTCCGCGCCCAGATCAACGCCCACGCCGTAGGCCTCGTGCTCAACGTACAGGGTGCCGGCGAAAATCCACAGGCGCACCAACACCGTGGGGTCACGGCTGAAACCCCAGTCCACCCCGTGGTAGGGCCCATCCCATTCCTCTTTGGGCTCGAAAGCGTCCACTACCCATTTGCCACCCAGGACCTGCGCGTCTGTCCTGGCCCAGTATTCCCCCTCCCAAACGTGTGCTGCAGCGTTCGGGTCAATCCGGTAGTCGTATTCAATCTCGGCCCGCAGTTCATCGGGTAGCCAAGGGTTGTCCTGCCAGCCGCAATGCACGACTACGGAATCGGGGGGCGGGTCGGATGACCGCAGGAAGGCGTCAACCGCGTCGGTGGGTTGACTCGGGTTCCAGGAAAACCACAGCTCTGAGCCGGGCGCGCGGATGGTGGGGCGCAGAAGGTCAAGGGATCGCTTGGACAGCGATTGCCCCTCCTCCACCCAGGAGACATCCATTCTCTCCAGGCTTTTGATGGACTCGGCGGTGTGGTCCTGCATGCCGTGGAAGAGCATCAAGCCCCCGCCGTGTGACTTTATTTCTGATTTCTGGACCTCGAAATACTGCTGGACACCAAGATAGATGATCTTGTCCTCGACCAGACGCTTGACCGACTCGCTCAACGTGCGCTGAATCTCCCGTATGCCAGCGAACCTGAGGCCCGGCCGCATGACCGAGCGCACTACAATAGCTTCTGCAAAGTGATGGGATTTCCCCCCGCCCCGCCCGCCGTAGAGCCCTTTGTATCTGGCCGGCCCAAGCAGTGGGGCGAAGACGCGGGGCGTTTCAACGCGGAGGATGCGGCCAAGGGTCACAATTTCCCTTTGACCACGCTGGTAACCATCTCAACCGCCGTTTCCAGCGTACCCTCCTCTCTTGGGAGCAGAACATATCCGACGACCAATAGCGCGGGAAACACAACCGCCGCGAACGCCAACCGAACCGGCAGCGTGATCCACCACCACAGCCCGTTATTTTTCATCGGTTCCCTTAACTTTCGCTTGTTGGCGCTGTTGATCCGTATTGAAACGGATGCTATCCCCACCGCTATGGCCGACACGGTAAGCGACGCCAAATTGAGCCAGATGATTACGCTCATCCCTGCTCCTTGTCCTTTGGGTCAACCATCACCCATCCCTGCTCCTTGTCCTTTGGGTCAACCATCACCATCTCAATGCGCGTGACGTTTTGCAGGGGCCCACCATCCGGGCCTGATAGCTCTACCTTGTCTTTGAAGCGAGGCCGGTGTCCGCGCAGCAGGAACATGAGCAGCGAGTCGGAGAATTCAAGGTAGCTATCCGTGATCTTGCCCTGGAAGGTAACCGGCTTGTTCACGCCGTCCCGCGCCCGGCGCCACGCCTCCTGCTCCAGCGAGTCCACAGCCTCATCCACTGCATCATCCCACGCCTGGGCGAATTCCTCGCTGCCATCCCGCCACTGGTAGGCCCGGGTCCTGCTGATGCCGGCGGCCTGGGCCGCCCTGGTCACGCTGGCGCTGAGCTTCAGAGCTGCAATGAACGCGGCTCGGTTCTTGTCCGCCAACCTCACGCGGGGCTGCGGCTTCTTGGTGGGGCGGGTCCCGCCGCTGGGCTTGGTGCGGTGCTTCCGATTCTTGGGCTTGTCAGGCATGGACGCGCCTTTTATCCCAGCCGTCGAATGCGGCCGTGGTCGGATCCCACGCCACGATCAGCGTGAAGCGAACAAGAGCCCAGCCCTCAGCGCCCTTAATGACCGTACCCCACGCCTTCAGGCCATCATTGGAGAATGATACCCAGCCAGGAGCCGCCCGCAGCATGTTTTCAAAGTTCGGTGCGTCGCCCGGCAGTAACACCGTTGGGCCAATCAAACCCATCCCAACTGTGCCTGCATCCGCAGCGCCCAACGCCTCTTCAATCAGCGCCGCCACTTCGGCGGGCGTCTCTTTGACCAATACCCCGCGGGCTTCCCATGAAAAAGGCCTTAACCTCAGCATTGCGTTCGCGCGAGCGTCATGTTCCTTCGCGTTCCCCTCCCACACAAGGGCTATTTCACCCGGGCTGATGAAAATTAGATCTTCCCCGTTAAGCGATGTCAGCTTGATCATTTCTTCGCCTCGGCTTTCGATTGATGTTCCCCGCCCCGTTTCTTCCATGGCCTGGTCTTGCGCTTGGACTCAGGCTCGGCTTCCTGTTTCTTGGTCGGCTTGATTTCGACCTTCTCACAGTCGCAGTATTCGGCCCGGCTCTGATCCCGCATGATTATTTTCACCCGGCGCGGAGCAGCCATCCCACACCAGAAAGGCCCGCTGAGCTTGTAGCGCCGATCCCATATTAATCCGTCCATTCAGCTACCTCATACGCCTTCTCAGCCATTGCGCACCCATTATCCGGATGATACCATCCGTCGCCAAGGACTTTCACGATCAGCGACCCGCATTTGCTGCAGTCTTTTTCTGTGGGCGCATAGTCAGAAAAGCGATCTACGTATATTGGTTCCATTCAGCTACCCCGTATCGTCAAGATGGGCACACCCTCAAATATCACGGGCGGTGGCGCTGCGGCAATAGCAGCGGCACGATTTCCATGCCCATTACGTCGTCCACAAGTGATGCCCAAGGCGCGTCTATCGGATCGAATACGCCAAACGCATAACACTTCAGGCGCACGATATTTCCCGGGCGTAGGCTGATCGTCGGGTAGTACGGGTCTCGCCGCTTCCTGCCGCTGATGCGCTCCAACGCCTGAACCATCCGCTCGTCAGTTTCTCGTTTGCTCTTCATGGCGTCTCGCACTCGCACTCGGGGTCCGGCATGGCTGGGGGCTCAGGATAGCTGCGGGGTCTCTGGCTCCACGACCATAGAGGGCAGCTTTCTTCATGCGCCCACCGGGGGGTTTTGAGCGCTGCCTCCCTGTGCTTGTGGTGCATGCGGCGCACATTCCTGAGCAGTTCCCGAATCCGGGCCTTGAGCGCGTCCACTGGTGAGGCGGCACTGGATTCTGACTCCGATTTCTTGGTTGGCTTGATTTTTCGCTTGACCGGCAAGTCGCAGGCGCATCCCGTCATTGACCGTGCGCCCGTCTCTCTGCTCATGGGGCAGTGTTCTTTATGGAATGCATGCCCCAATGGCACATCACAACCGGTTCTGCGGGCGTATTCCCGGACCGCGGCGGGGTCAAACCCGGGGCCGTGAAGGTCTGACTCCAGATCCGATACGTCTTGAGCATCGCCCACGCTGGTGTTCTCCGGCTCTTCCTCCGCTGGGGTGGCGGTGATCGGGATTCCATCAGGTCCGGCGTGGAACTCGCAGCCAGATACTTTGATGCCTCGGCGGGGCTCTTCCTCCGGATCATCGCAGGTGCAGGGGGCCGGCGGCGGCACGTATGCCACTGTGGTCAAATCACGGATCGGGTCCTGGTCATACGGGTAGTGTACCAGAACAGGACACCCCTCCTCGTGCGCCCACGCGTCATTCCGGACTGATTCGCCTTGTGCCCGGTGCCTGGCGCGAGTGAGCGGCGTTGTTCCTTCTCTTACTTTGGAGACTGTGTCCCTCCACGTGACGGAGCCTTGGTCCGGGGCCCCGCCAAGCGCGTCGTGCCAAATGGCCTCTATCTTCCGTTGCGCCTCGTCTATGAGCGCTTGGGCGTCGGGGCCCAGAAGGTCTCGGTGTGGCTCTGCAGTCGGAAATCTCCACTCGCCACGCTTGCGGGGCTTGAACTCTCCGCAATATCCGGTGTCCAGCACGAGGGGCCAGACTCCGGGCTGTCCCGGCTTCTCCTGCGCGGCCGGCCTGCCAATTCGACAATCCGCCCAGCCTGTCTCCCCGGTGTAATACACGCACTCCCCGCATGAAGCTACCAGCATCAATCTACCTCCTCAAAATGTATACGGGCCATTGTATTGTTTATGGCACCACCCGCAATGAGCCCCCGCCGGGGTCAGCGCTTTTTGGATGCTCAAGGACAAAGCATCCTCATCCTGGAGCGACCAAGCGGGTGTGTGCTTGCTTCTTTCGATGACCCAGCGGTGCCCCAGAGTTAGGAAGCACAACGGTTTCATTACGAATATTCTGAAGCACCACATAATTACGGGATGTTTGTAAAACATCAATCTACCTCCTCGTGTTAATGTCTCACCGCGGCTGGTGCCATGGTTCTCGCAGTGACCCATCCGGGTTATAGTTCTCCCGATTGAACTTGCGAACCCACTGCCAATGGGCCACCCAGCACCCGAGCACAGCACCCACCCCTACTGCCACCATGTAAGACACGCCTGCGGCTATCTCTATCCACATCAATCCACCTCTTCAATCAGGTTCAACGCCTCTGCCGCGGCTCTGAATTCCCCCGCGTCCAGGCAATAGTCGGTTAGGTACTCGCCATTGATGACCACCGGCATGCACATCACGGGAAAGTCGTCTGGAGTCCCGAGCGGGATGTAGGGCGCCGCGGCGGCGAACGGCCGAAGCGCCAGGCGCACGGAATGGAGGGCGGCCGCTACCTCGTCCTCTTCGCTTTGGCATCCGGACAAGGCCAGCAAGAGCGCCACGCCGATCAACACCGCTCTGTTCATTACCATGAGATGATGACTCCGAGTGCCCATTCTGCCTTTTCTTCTGCACGGCCCAACTCGTAGCCGGCATTGATCAGGCCGCGGCCATCCCACATCAGCTTGTACCCGGACGCGCGATGGTGCAACAGTGCTTGGGTGACTCTCTGCTCTGCGCGACGGACGCGGGCCAGGCGATAGAAGTAGTTGCCCCACCGCCATTCGGCTTCGCTGTTCATGCTGATTTTCCCTTGAGCTTGGCGTTTTCTTCCTCTGCCCAGCGAATGTAATCCTGCTCAGACTGCGCGGCAAAGATAAAGAATGCCGTTGCCAGAGCAGGAAGAGATGCGTAGAAAAAGACGGCTGCTATTGAGCCTGTCTCTTCATAGGCCGGCCAAGCCAGCAGCAGGAAAAAGGGGAGCACGCAGATCACTATCTTTAGAAATTTCATCTCGCTACCTCAAATTGTTGAACACCGGAGCGTTGACGCCCGGCATACGTTTGTTCGGCGCTTTCTGCCGGGCTCGCGTGGCCTTGAGGGGCCTATTGTAGCCCGGGGCGGAGTGCTGGACCCGTACCTCTTTGGCGTGCTCTCCGGCCTGAATGGCGGTGTTCTGGGCATGGCATTGGACGCACAGGGTTTGCACGTTGTCCGGGTTATCCGGACCACCGTGCGCCTGCTGCTGCAGGTGGTCCGCCTCCCAGAGAGACTTGCCGGGCTTGCCACCCCACCACTGGACCCGCATCTCGTTGACCATGCGGTTCGCAACCCAAGGCCGGTGCCGTTCCTTGAGGAAGGTGAAGGCAGCGGCCAGCATGCGGTCGATTGCTCCAGCATCCAAGCCGCAGCGGGCGCAGACTCCCTGGTCCCGGGCGTAGATTGTGGTGCGCAGATCAGGCATTGGACTACGCCTCCCTGGCCTCAATCACCTTGACAGCCCCCTCCGCGTATACGGCAGGCGCACCTGGATCGCCGCCAAGGGTGACCGGTTCGTGATAAATGGGCGGCCCAACAGTCACGCCGGTTTTGAACGCGTTCCCCATGCCGACGCGCTCATCCGGGGCCTTGTGATTATGCCCCAGCAGCTTCGCGACATCGGCCTCAACCCGGCTCAGCCTGTCATCGCTCGACACGCCTAGCCCGCCGACTCCCCACGCAATCCAGGCAAGAGCGCTTGCCTTACCGTCGGCACGATAAGCCTCCACCACACCCATGAGCAGTTCCATGCTGGGCTTGCTGCCCTGTTGGCCGATGAAGTTGTTGTACGTCTGCGGGCACATCCCGAAGCCGGCGGCGAATTTCACCTTGCTCAGCCTCAGATCGTGCCGCATGTCTTCGATTCGGGCGATAATTGCCGTGTGTTCTGGCTTGCGTTCCATGGTTGGATTTCCTCGGTTGTGATTGACTTGCCGCCTTGTCAGGACGGAATTCGCCTGCCATGAATCCCTTTGATCTCCGGGAGATTGCGGTGCTCGTGCTCAAATACGGCACCCAAATCAGCGGGATCAAACCCTTGCCGGCACTGGCTGCACGTCATCAGGTCGCTTGGCCATTGTAGCTCAAGCCACTCCGGAAAATCGCCGTCAAGCCATTTCTCCATCACGCCATAGACTTCCGACGGCGGCTCCTCAAACAGCGCAGCGTTCGCACTCCAGTTACGACCGAACAAAGTACGGGCAAGCGCTTGACCCCAATCTAAGCGCCCGCCCTCTTTATCCGTGACGCGATCACCATACCGCTCGGTCATGATTTCTATGACGGCGATCACATTGAGCGTTCTTCCGCCCGCGCTGTTCCGGACATGCCAAGGCAACTTTGCTACTCGGCTGCGCATCAGCTTGTGATTGGATATTTCCATCTCTCGTCCCCGGTTGTTCACTTGGTTGAAATGCGAGCCCTGTAAGGGCTTCCCCTCCGCCTAGCCACGGCTCTGAGTCACCCCGGGCGGCTAGTCACCGCAGGGCTCGCAAATTGGAATGCCCTTCCCTGGGCGCAATCAGCTTCCTTGCTGTGATTCGATATCTGCGCAGACATCGCGCAGCCAGTGTTTCCATTCTTCGGGCAGCGCCTCTACCGCGGGCACGTTGTCCGACCAAAATCCGCTGAGGCTTCTGGTTTCCGCCATGGATTCAAGGGCCAGCACCCGCAAGTCGTAGGCGGGCTTGGGCGTCACGCTGCCGGTGCGGATCTCATAGACTGCACGGATGGCCTCAAAGTCCGCCTCCGTTATGCCGCTTCCGGCTCTTCGCCTCAAAATCGCGCCCTCTTTCACCGGCCACCAATCGGGCAATTTGCCCGCCGCTTCGGCTTTGTCCATGTCCATCACAGCCGCGGCTACCGGGGACGTGGGCATGAGCACAGCGCCGGAGTCTGGGCCTGGTGCGCGCGCCGGCGCAATGTCAACGCTCAGAATCCGCAGCAGGCGGTCCCCCTCTTTGTTGTAGTTGATGTACTTCTCCTGGACCAAGGCCACCCAGGGACTTTCGAGCCGGTACAGATAGCGCCCGACCCCCCATTTTACAGCTGCCCGTTTGAACGCATCGCTGAGCGTTCCCTTGTCCGCCTGCACGGCCGTCTTGCCGGCGCCGTCAGCTTTGGAGACCCACGCCCCCCCGATCCACAAAGACAGCGTGCAGACCACCCTGTCGGTATAGACGGCATAGGAATCCGACCAATCAGCAGGGCCGATTACAGTATCCAGCCGGTCCATCACGTCCCGGGCATTGATGTAGGCCAGCGCCATGCCGGTTTTTTTGTCGCGGGAAACCGTGCCCACGCGCCAATGAACGGCTTCCGGGGCGAATGGCGCGGCCAGCTCCGGCGGCACGGTCCGTGAACTGTGCCGCTCTGGAGCGTCGTGTGCATCCTGCGGGTGCTCTGTGAGCATGGCGGGGTTGTTCATGGCGTTCCCTCTGCTTTGGCGATGGCTGCGTCGGCCTTCCTGCGGACAGCGATCCACTTACCGTCTATGAACGGTTGGCAGTCCACCAATGCCGCCAGCAAGTCCGGCGCGGCTTCGATCAGGCGCGCATCGGCTTCCGTGATTTCAATATGAAAAGACGGACCGTCGTCGCAACACTCCGGATCACCGCAAGCGCCGTCGTCGCCGAGCGTGACCACTCCCGGCGATATGGCTTCATTCTGATAGTCCCCTTCCCACTTCCAAGGCCCCGGCGTGTGTTTCGCGGTCATTGTGCCGCCCCCATTTCACGGTCCATATTCTGATCCCGCAGGAACTCCCCCAAGCCGTCGTAGTAGTCCTGGCAGTCGCCCGCCCACACTACATCCGCGCACGCCTTGGCAGTATCGAAGCAACCGCACACGTACATCGCATTGTAGAGCCGGGTTGATGGCTGGACGTATTTCCCCCGGCGGTGGGAGTAGACTTGCACGTCGTCTACTTCGCCCTCTTCGCCAGGGTAAACGGCGTATTTGAAATTGATCTCCCATGCCGCGCGGGTGAAGCCGCCTTGGCTGACCAAGGGCTTGGGTGTGTATCGGTAGCTCATGCTGTCTCCCTTGCCCGCTGCGCGCAGGATGGGTGGCGGGATTGGAGGCCGAAGCACCAGCACTTGCCCGCGAGGAGAAGCGGCCCGCCTTCCTTGTCCAGCCGTCTTTCGCGTTCTTCCGCGTACTCCAGGTGCCGCTCGTTTGCCGCGATAACCTGATCGGGGTCCCACTCAGACATCGGACCCGGATCTCCTGGGAATCGTGCTGCGCTCATGGTGGCCTCGGTGTGGGTTGCTCTCTGGGTTACCAGGATTATCCTAAGGTTATGGCAGGGTGTCAAGTATTATTTTGCAGGCGGCATTGGGATGAGCGCTGGCCGAATTGCTGCCTCAATAAGCGGAGACCAATAGCGTTGCCAGTCGCAACCACGTTCCAGCAGCGCAATTCGAGCCAAGGCGCGCCCGTCTTTGATTTGCTCGTACCTGCGCTCCCATCGTGTCGCATAGTGTGATAGTCCCATCAATCTACCTCTCCGCTTTGTTGTGTTCCTGAATGAGCACTTCCGCCGGAATACCGAGCGTCGTCAGCCGCCGGATCATTGCCAGAGACAGGCCCCGTTTGCCGGACAGCACCTCGGACACCCTGCTTGGGCTCCCGATGTAGGGCACCAGATCAACCTGCTTGAGGCCCTGTTGCTCCATGCGGAAGCGAATCGCTTCAACGGGGGTCGGAAGTTCGATTGGATAGCGCCGCCTCTCGTAGGCATCCAGAATAGTAGCGAGCCATCGCGGTGGCATCATTTTCCTAGCTCCTCGCTAGTCTGATTTGATTGCGCCGGTCGTACTCGGCGGCCAGTTTACCTGCCCATGCCCATTTCCGGGCGTGGCTCCCAGGCTCCGAGCGGAGTCCGGCGGTGTAGCAGTAGGCGATCCGCCGCGCATC
>SDBT01003110.1_pt1 | contig 28848 bp, 38 predicted proteins | sample 2277101 | NCBI WGS metagenome assembly SDBT01 (sample SAMN10404973, study PRJNA504765) | marine sediment metagenome | isolation source: marine sediment core GS10_PC15, 103 cmbsf | place: Arctic Ocean: Southern Knipovich Ridge | collected 2010
CTTAAGGCCGTTGCCATCTTGTAATTACGTATACAAGGCCACTCCTGAACGAACAATATGTTCAGCATACCGGCAACTCACTCACTTCCTGAACAGCACTTGGTTCCGTAGCCGATAAGGAAAGCTGATTGTGATGCATCCCCGCTATCAGGCTTCTGCCTATACACAGAAGGGCACCGTCCATCGCTCCCCATGCATTTATCGTAACTGTCGATACTTTCGGATTCTGCTTGGCCGCCGCCAATGTTTCAAGATATTTATTCATAAACAATATAGATTCTAAATGCTGACCGCGGCTGCTAAGTATCACACCCAAAGAATACAGAGCGTCAATATCATCGGGACGGTTTTTTAGAAAATGCATACACAGTTTATACGCTTCGTCAAGGCGGCCTAAAAATGTTAATGCAAAAACGTTATCTAACGCCATCCGCACAAGGGTATGATCGTTATGCGTACTATGGTCAAAAGATTTAATAATATCTACCATGTCCTGCCAACGATGTTGCGCTCTATAAACCTGTAGTAAGTTCACAGTAGGGATAGGATCGCCTGGCACTTCCTCTAATTGCTTCTTGGTTATATCTATTATCCTGTTCCATTTCCGATCCATCTGCTCCTGCGAAAGATCGTATCCGTAATGATGTATTCGGACTTTACACAACAGACCATCCGTGCCGCTATCATGCATAACCTGGTTATGTATCGCTCCCTCGTAATGAGCTATGCCGTTTTTCCACGCCCTGATACTCCAATGCTGCCCTGAACCGCCTGGTGTATAGCTTATCACTGGCATCTGTATGTAATCCCTGCCTGACCCAAACGCTCTAAAGAATTCCACTTTATCGTTCCCGTCTACCTTTTCGTCAGCGTCTATTATAAATACATAATCAATATCTTCAGGCACCTTGCCGAGTGCAAAGTTTCGTGCCTCGGAGAAATCGTTCTGCCAGGGATGTTCATAAATCACACATCCATATTCTTCAGCTATCTCCATCGTTCTATCAGTAGAACCGGTATCAACTAAAATAACCGAATCCACAAAATCCTTAATACTGTCAAGACATTGCGCAAGAAAACGTTCCTCGTCCTTAACAATCATCACAGCAGCAACCGTTGCCATTTTTCAACCTTTCTATAGTGTTACGGGGCAGGCTTTCCTACCCCATAACCAAAATCATCTACGCAGCAACTACAGTAGCACCATCAGAAAGCGGTATCCACTGAACGTAAACATTCACGTTTCCTGCCGTCATAGAAGACGTAGCGATTACCATGTTAATATCAGCACCGCCTGCAATAACCACATAAGCACCATCATCGGGCATTGGGCCACCAACCTTACCAGAAGTAGCATCAAACCAAGCATCGCCGGCTTGAAGCGATGTATTATCAACAGTTGCCTGCGGAATAATTATCGCTGTGTTGTCACTAACTCCCAGTTCTATTGTACCATCGTTACCATTAGACAGGCAGGTCGTCGAAACAGCGCCTACAGCACGTACCAATACATCACCAGTTACGGTAAATTCGGCAACAGGCGAATCGGTAAGTTCGTGCCCTGAACTAAGATCGATATTCTTTGAAACTATAGCGCCAAGAGCAGCGGAAATCGAAGTGGTCTTAGCGCCCGTACCAAGCATATCGAATAAGCTAACGTCGCCCATCTCAGTATCGGTACCGATCTTACCATGTAACGATTCAGTCGTATCACTAGTAGGCGTCCGGCCAATCAGGCTTACCAGGTCGTTAGTCTGAAGACCCGACCCCAGCATGGTAAATAGACTGGTATCGGCGTAATCAGCATCTGAACCAAGTTTGCCATGAAGCGACTCGGTAGTACCGCTAGTCGGTGTCCTACCAATCAAAGTAACCAGGTCGTTAGTTTGCAAGCCCGAACCCAGCATATCGAACAGACTAGTGTCACTCATCTCAGTATCAGTACCAATCTTGCCGTGTAGCGAATCGGTAGTAGTACTGGTCGGCGTCCGACCAATCAGGCTTGCCAGGTCGTTGGTTTGTAAACCCGAACCCAACATATCGAATATACTGGTATCACTCATCTCGGTATCAGTACCGATCTTACCGTGCAGTGATTCGGTCGTATCGCTCGTAGGCGTCCTACCAATCAAAGTCACCAGATCGTTGGTCTGAAGACCAGAACCCAACATGTCAAACAAACTAGTATCGCTCATCTCAGTGTCGGTACCGATCTTGCCATGCAAAGACTCAGTAGTATCACTCGTAGGCGTTCTACCTATCAAACTAACTAAGTCATTGGTCTGTAAACCCGAACCAAGCATGTCAAACAGGCTAACATCACCCATCTCTGTGTCAGTACCAATCTTACCGTGTACCGAATCGGTCGAAGCATCTTCAATAGCACCAATCAGCCCTACCGCACTTGACGTTTCTGTGCCAATGGCATCATCTATCTGATACGCATCGGTACCCGTGCCGTAAGACTCGTACCAGTTAATCAAACCCGGATCGTCAACGTAAGTAGTTCCTGACGCAACGCGAATCAATACCCGTTCGGCTATACCTGTAGCCGATCCGTCTATAATCATACCAGGCTTCGGACTGGCATCGGTATTCTGAAGAACAAGATCCTTAAAGTGAATATTCAGAACCTCGTCACCCGTATTCTCAATAATACCAGTATCGAACGCACCCATAACCCTTACATTGAATATCTCTGCGTCATCAACGCCATCAAGCTGAATGAACGATTCTTTGGTCGATCCACCCTCGTTGCCACGGTAATACTTCATACCGTGTATTCTTAACCGCGTAGCACTCGATCCCGCCACAACAGCATCAGTAGTGTCTTTCGTCGCTCCATCAAGATACCGCCCGTCGATAATAGTAAAGTCCGTGGCGTTAACATCAATAGGCCCTGCCAACGCATCAACATCAGCAACAAACTTAGGTCTAACCAGCGTTATATTCGCTGCGTCAATGTCCATATCAGCAGTACTTGTCGTACCAAAAGTTATCTTAGCCTGACTCTCACCCTCGCCCATAAAGGCAATGGTAACGCCTGCTATATCCAAATCAAGATCAGCAGCGGCATCCACCTCCTCGTTATGACCCGGCTGTACAACAATCAGGTCACCATTATTTGCCGTAACCAAAACCGTATCCGCCGTAAAGCACGATTCAATTGTTTCCCTTGGAAAATCCTTATCCGAACCGTTATTAGTGTCCGCTGTATTTGCATGTCCGCTGTCAACAAAATACGTATTACCAGATATGTTGATTCCATAACTGTTCAGATAATCTCGTATCCACCCTAAAGTCTTGGCTGATTGCGGAGCATTAGTTGACTGCATATCGTCACCTCCTTATTATATACAATCCGGCCGGGATCAGCCCGGCCAAATTACTACTATTCTTACGAATGGTTAATCTTAGCAAGACTGAAGTGATTGATTATCTGAATCGCTCCACCTTCCCAAGCTTCCATCGTAAATGTATAACCAGGAGGAGTAGTCACGTCCCGTACTTTACCAACATCAGGATCGTTACCAACAGTCGGCCCTATGGTAACATGTGTTCTCCTGTTATTGACTGTCACGGGGATAAAGTATCCCACTTGCTCCCGTACTGCGAAAAATCGCACTCGTCTATTGTTAGCAGCCAACCGGACAGGAGTTTGTAACAGGGAAAATCCATCCAGCTTTTTACCAACATTGAGGGTTTCGTCCCAACGCTGACCGAAGCCCTTTTGCACAAAGTCAGAAACCTCTTCCTCAGTCCAGACATCAGTACCCCAGTTCTCTATGTCATCTATCGCCAACGGATCGCACAGGGCGAAACCGGGCGGAGCTATATGCACAGTACCCGAAGCAGAATCGGTATGTCTAATCTTACGCGCAGCAGTTTGGAATTTAGCCCTGGTAACCTGGTTCGCGTTGTTAGTGATCGACTCAATATGAGTATTGTGGCTGTCGTAAAGGCTACTATCAGGCACTACTGCATCAAAGTGAGCAACCAGATCGTTATCCCAACCTATATTCAACTCCTGCTGAAGTTGGCGCTTTTTAATCACAATAGGCTTAATCTGCCGCTGAGTCCACTCGCTAAAAGTCAAAGCGTGCCGCGGTGTAACCTTGAAGTATGGATTTATAGTGGTTCGGTTACCCAAAACTTCCACTACCATCGGACCAGTTGACTCAGGAACGAAGTTGTAAGCTTCGCCCACTTCAATAGGATCTTCATACTCTAACGGGTCAAGCCCGTTCTGTGTATCCTCATACCTCTTAGGCGCAGCCTGCATAAGCACCAGCGTCTTGAAAGGCGTATAGGCAGGTATCCGCTCTATGACGGGGCCTACCATGCTTGCCTGAAGTCCCTGCTCAAGCAAGTTTTGCCACTTAAGCAATCCTGAAGAACCAGCGGTAGGATTTTGGGCGAATTCCAAAAGGATGCCCGCGATATGAGCTTTCAATGCCTTGCACTGTTGCTCCATACTGCCTAACGGCTTACCCGTAAACAAATCCTTTTCGGGAAATTTAGCCTTAAGCCATTCGCTCCCAAAACTATCCTGCAAATCCTGCAGTTCCAATTCCACGTTACCCATTTCAGCAGCAGCCAAAAGGTTCTGTTCTTGCTCGCTAGTAACATCCGCTATACATGGCGTCCCTATCGCAGCTTGTATTCCAACCGGTACGGATGAAATTGTTTGTAGTTTCATTTACTTTCACCTCCTCGTTATTTTATGTATCGTAATCAGGGCCAGTCAGATTGAGAACATACATCCCACTGTACAGGCCACTAGTCTTCACCTCAATACAAGAACCAAACGAAACGCTGGAAGCGTCATCATCAGAATCAGTCCACTCCCCCGAATCGTTGCAGTAAACCTTATTATCCGCCACAGCTTCAGGCGGATCACTCGAATCCACGTTGTCTGTCATGATAGTCATCGGCCACAAAGCCATCTTTGCGACACCGTTTATAACATCTGCCGTCGCAACCAGCGACACACCACTAGGCGCGTGTGTTGAAACATCAGTCACGGGCACCATCCTATTAGCGTTACTATCGTCATCGACTCCTGCAAATACAGGCTGGCCGCGAACGACCGTCTCATCTACACTGGAGCTTTCCCCCATATTTATGTTTCTTGTAAATGGAGCATTTTGAAAATGTGTTGCCATTTATCAGTCACCTCCTCGTTTATTGTCTTAATCTATAATCTTTCCAACGCAGCACTAGCATTGTAATCTAAATCTACATTACCAGTAGCAATCACCCCTGCCGCCAAGCCCGTACCTACCGGTTTAGCCAATAGCTTGCGGGCTTCTTTATGAGCAGTAAACTCCTCATCACTCATCGCAACGATCTTTTCCTGCTCTGCGGTCTTCAACTCATCAGATTCAAAAGCCAGAATCTCAACCAGTTCATCAATCCTTTCGGTCCCAGGCTCCTCTTCCAGCTTAACGATCTTGGCTTGCATTTCACGGTTTTCTTTATACTCGGCAAACCGCTCGTCGGTCATCGCTGAAATCTTTTCCCGCTCTGCAACCTTCTCTGCCTCGGTTTCATACGGTAGAATCTTGTTCAGTTCGTCAAAACGCTTGGCGGTCATAGCTTGCTCTGTCTTATAAGCCGCAACAGCATCCGTACCAGCTTTATCAGCCTGCTCCTTGACGCGCCGCGCAATCTCTACCTCAGTATTGGCATTCTGTGTCACCAGATCCTCGTCTGCCTTTTTCTGTGCAGTCAAAATCGTCGCCATCTGTGTAGCAACCTGTGTGGCGATCAGTTCGCCCATTTCTTTCTTATCTTCATCCGTCATATCACACACCTCCTTGGTGTTCTTTAGTATTGTTCGTATGGTGTCACTCTCGACACCGCTGTTTATCGCTTCCGCTGCCTCCTTCGTTGCAGTCACTCTATATTCTGCCGCTTGACCCTTCGGCTTGACCACTATAGTCACCTCGTATATATGAGATATTTTATCAACATCATATTCCGCATTCAAACACTCCATCTCGAATACACCATTAACAAAATCTGCTTTTCTTAATCTACCCCGACTGCCGCATTCGTGACATCTGATATTTCGCAACATGTCCGTAGGCAAATCGCCATAAGTACTTACCTCTACCACGCTATGCCCTGCCTGAACCTGTGCTGATATTGTAGCCGTACCGCGTGTACTGAGTTCTGCAGGAGTTTCTCCCACCATTATTCCAAACCCATCAATACTAAAGTCTTTTATATCAAGAATGGTGGGGTCATCCTTGTCTGCCTCAAGCGTGTAATGTCCAGCATCAATTTCCCAACTAGCACCAAGCGTTTTATTCTTCCGAGACGCCTCTATCTCCTTGCGTTTGTCCTCCGAAATATACCGTTTCCAATACACTGCACTTAACCATAGCTCAGGATAAGTTCGCCCCTCTTCTTCGATCCAAAGATGTGGGGATTCTGTCGCGCCAAATGCTGGTGTGGCGTGATCCAGGTTTGCCGGAATCGCTTTGCCTGCATTCTTTTTGATTGCCTTTTCTACCTCAGCCTTCATTAGTCTATGCCCGTTAGCGTTCGGTACATCCAACCTTGCTAGCATCATAGTTACCGAAAACCGTGGTGAATCGTTATCTATATGCGAAGCAATCAACTCTGGCGTCGGTTCGTCAATACTGAAATACGGTACATCGAATATCAATTTCTTTGGCATACTAACACCTCCTTATTACCATCTTTGTTTTGTGCCAACCTTTGTACAAACAGCGAAGGCGCTACTAGAAAACTCCTTTTTCTTTTTCGCGCTAGGTTGCTTGCCGTTCTTTTTAACATACTTATCAACAAAGCTTTTCTTAACCTGTGTTACGCATCGATCAAATTTAGCCGGCATGATTCCCGTTCCTTCTGGAAAAAACAACATTCGTTCCAATCGTAATTGCTGCAAATATGAACGTAATTAGTCCAATCAATAATACAAGAGACCTGTCTTTACCTGTTTCAAGCAATTCATGCGATTTTATATGTCCATCCTTCCAGGTGTCTAAAGATTCAACTTTCTCTAATTTGGGATTAACAATAGTTTTGATCTCACTTATCATACCATGCAGTATTTCATATTGAGCTTTGGTTGCCATTTGGTCTTTCATAGCCACAACGTCCAAACGAAGCAACGCCAAGTCTCGTTCAATCACCGCCAAGGGTGTATCTTGGGCTAAAGCACCCCACGGAATCACCATTAAGATTATCATCCAGACAAGTCTCATATCTAACCCTCGACAACGATTTGGTCGTCCCGTATATCCAAAATAACACCGTTGGGAATCATCACCCTACTTCGCATCTTTATTCGCCGATCCCCCGCAAGTGTTATTACATCCCCCGTTTTTACTAAATCCAAAACTCGCAACACTATATCAGTGTCGTTCGTGATACCGTCTGCCCGTGCTCCGTACTCGACCAGATCGTATATCTTGCAACCTTCACAACCCCACACCGATACCTCTATTGTCGATTCAGGAATCTCACCCATCAAGAACTCTTTCATCTCTGTAAGAGTAGCTTTCTCTTGAATAATACTAAACTCGCTGGTTGCGCCGTCCAAAAGATAGCATATCCACGGTTCCCTATAACCACCAACCTTGTATCCTAGTCTGTGTACAATATAAGATTTCTGGCCGTTATGGAATACCCGTGTCAAGCCTTGCTGTCCCTCGGATTTCATATAGCGTTCAAGTACGCGCCTATCGACACCCACCACTCTAACCGTAGGGTAAACGAAAACATCTGGCGGCTTGTTCCAAAACTGCTCTCTGTCAATCCATACAGTATACGCTATTAGATCGCCTTCCGAATCCCATTCCTCGATCTCTATTAGCGCCATGGGAACATCTTTGCCGTCCTTACGAACAACTAACTGTACAACCTTGCCCGGAGCCGATTGCCCCTCAAGAACAAACATAAATGCCGTACCGTTCAAATAGCAGCTTTTAACACGCAAATCTTTAATCTTTTTCAATTGCTTCCTCCAAAAGCTGTTCCTCAATCAATGCCATTTCTGCAACAATAGCATTTATTTCGTCGATATTAAGCATCTCTTCTGATTCCAATAACGCGGTTACCTGATCTCTGTAATAGGTAAAATAACACATCCCATGCGGATGATCCCACCCACCTGCAAAAATCTCAGCTATCGGCATGACATTGCCATGCCTTGCAATACAATCTTCACAGGTCGTCGCTGAGAAGGCTGAGTGCCTCACTGCGTATCTCATGCCACCCGTCATCGCCTGTGCCGCCCTAGCAGCCGTTAACGCAACCCTGACAGGCTCGCTATCAAACAACCTTGCTCTATGCCGCTTGCTTCTAAAGAACTCATTAAGAGCCGAGTCCGTATCGTCTAAAGCATTCAATCCGCTCACAAGATCGTCACCAAAGGAGTCGAGTTGCAATCTAGTAGTGACAAGATACGGTTCCAACAATGCCGCATTCTCTACGGAATTACCTAGACGGCTAACATACAGATCTCTTACCTTGTCCTCCAGCATCACACCCCACGCAGTAATGGATGCAAATATAAACAATTGTAGAGATTGTCGTTTCCGACGACTATCTTGATCGGAACGCAAAATGTCTCTTACACCCTCGCGCATGGAGTCATACAGGGTAACTACTGTACTTTCTGCCCGTAGGCTTGCAGCCTCGGACTCCTCGTCATCGTCATCCTCCTCGTCGGACTTGCCATTCTCTACACCCTGCACAAACGTCTTGCGCGGCTTAATCATATCATCAATACCTGATGCCTTTTCATATCTATGCCTTTCAACTTCCGATTCAATATCCGCCCCAAAGCCTTCCGCCTGCTCAAGCAATGCTCCATGAGTCAGTATCCCGTATTCATACAGTTTCAGTAATATTTGTTTATCCTCGTCGGTTTGGAAAATAGAAACAGGCTTTTGGTAAAACTTAGCAGGGGCAACATCCGCAAAAATCTTTGGATTAGCTTTATAGATAACAGGAAACAAACGACCTTCTATAAATCGTCGATCCTCTTGCATGGCATCCCATATCTCCATAATAGCAGGCTTAGGATTAAACGCGTATCGTCTACGCTGCCCTGTATTCTGAATCTCAAGGATGCCCAGAGCGGCAAGCCTCTCATAGTCATCATGTGCAAATTTATCTGTAGAAAGAATTGACTGCATATCGGGAATAACCCATTTGGCTTCGGTAGTGTAGGGGGCGGTAAGGATTTGAGTGCAACCCGAACCTACCGTAGTGATTTGTGCCTTTGCTGGATCTAAAGACGGTATAGCATCCTCCGGATTCCAGTCTGTCAATTCAACCCATTTATCTGAACCCTGAGTAATAACTAGAAGAGCACGTAATATTCGACTCATTGTCTCGTAATCGCCGCGCTGCATTTGCCTAATTCTTGCTGCTATACCATGTAATCCACGCTCTACTAGAAAAGGTATAGGATACTTCTGCGCCGATTCCTGTCTGTTACGATCAACTACCTGGTACCGCTTGTCCGTCAACATGCCTTGCATCAAACCACGCTTTTCATCCAGCCTGATTTCCTCAGAAGGTGTATCCATAAAATCCGACAAATCGGTTTTTTCTATAAGTTCCATCCCACCAAATTTATCGGTCGCCTTTACTTCAAACTGCGTTCGCGGGTATACAACGACATTTTTAGGTGCCATATAGGCGTCGCCACTTGGGAGTTGTATACTTTCAGGCTTCGACCATCCAATAACCACACCGCCATCACACCATCTACCGCGATGTAATTGCTTCCTAACAGCATCCAACCCGCTCGTCAGCATAGGATCGTCACGGTTCACCACCGCTGACCAATGATCGACAACCTCTTTCGGGAGAGCATCCATTGCGACGTCTTTGAAGAGATTTTCAGATCCAAACGACACAGTAACAGAAACATACATACTCATTACTGTCGATACTATCGGATCAGGGTACTTGCCCGTATTGCCGCCATATATAGGCCATATCTCTCTAGCCCTATCAGCCTGAGTCCAATAGTTACTAGGCGTCTCCAGATCTGCAACCTTTTCGCTAGTAGTAGTCGTCTGTGCAAATAGCCCAGGTCTGGTTGGCGAGTAGGATGCAGGCAGCATAACGGTATTGCGCGTAACGTTAGAGTTTATACCTACTATACTCCTGACTCCTATTTCTCTCATACAGTTCTCCATGGTGTAACTTTTATCATTGGTACTTTTTTTCCGCCTCGCCTACGGCGACCTTTAGCGCCGGTTATATAATATAATAATATCTCTAAGCACCGCATCATATCTATTCTGTGGTCGCCTCTGGGTCCAAAGTACGTCTCAGGTACGCTCTGCGTTCTACCACTACTGCGCTTGGCAACCTCGGTCTGAAACTCTTGCATTATACCAGGGTCATGTAGAAGGCGAATTGCCTGTCGCTGAAATCTTATTCGTAATTGCGATGTAGCGTAAAACTTAACCCCTAACTTCCTTTTAGCGGCTTTATTGCGTCTACCTTTTTCCTCCGGCTGTGTTGGATCTGCAACCTCGACCGTCGAGCTAAAAACTACAGGGACAATAGTCAACCCCTCATCGGGGCTGCGCCATCTAATAAGTTTCTCCGCAATAGCATCACCGCCTCGACCAGTGGTATCTAAACCTATACAATCCGCAGAGTATCGATCTATTATCCGTTGGAGAATCTCGGCTTGGTCTTCGTAATCTATAGTATAAAAAATTATCACACCCCACAGATGCGGCACCCGCTTATCATCAAGCCCCCATATCCCGACAACCGAAGGATGCACCCTTTTCCCCACATCCATAGTCAATACAACACGCTGGGCAGCATCACGATCCGGTGGAAACTCTATTAAATCAATTACCTGCTCTATAGCTAACGCTCGCGCTTTTGTCTTCCTTATACCATCCGCCATATACCTAGCCATAATTCTCTCAACATCCTGCTTAAAAACCTTACCCTTCACTTCCGCAACAGGACATTTCTGTAGTCGTCTGTTCTCTACATTTTTGGCCTTATCGGCAGGATTGGTATCAATACATGCCTTAATCTGCTCCATATCCCAAACGCCCGACATCGGCTCGCCTTCTTGAGCCAAAATATTCGTCTTATACCCTTGCGAGTCTTCCCCATGATATGTAGAAATTGCTTTTCGTTTATTCACAGGCGTCCATTTGATTTCGTTTAAGAATTGCGGCTTTGTATGTACATAAGGAGCGTATTCGGTACTGTTGCGGGTATCATGAGCAGGAGTGTCTAACCTGCCATCACTAACGCCTGTCGTGCGGATCACACGGCCATCTTCCGAAACAGCATCAAATAGCTTTTCCCACGCCGCCTCACTCGTCAGTTGAAATTCGTCGATATTTACTCTATGTGCATGTGTGCCAAGATATGTATCGCCCTCACCCGTAGTACTCTCAATAATCCCGTGGGTTATATGACCATTCCACCAATTCAAAATGGCGTGCGGATCACGCCTTGCACCTACTACTAAAACTCTAAAGAGTGGGTGCTGGTTCTTATATTGCCATAACAACTCTATACGCTTGTCAAGATGACTATCATCAAGGCTAGTAATAAGACTTAATTCGCTAGGACGAACAATTCCGTCTTGGAGTTCGTCGTGAGTCCCGCCCCAGGACTTGCTAGTAGCTCTGCCGCCCCAGTCAAAACAATTGCCCGCCGAGGCTCTGTCTGCTACCCTACCGCCAGAATCTATAGGCACATTCTCTGGAAGCATGTGATCCCATGACAGTGTAGGGAATTGATACAACCGCACATTGCCCCATCGATCCTCTTCCAACCAATCCTCCATAGGCAAAGTCTTGGTTGCCCTGGAATTGACAGGAGTAATAAATTCCTGAAACATAATAGGGTGATGAAACGTCTCGTATAAGGACAATTCGTTTTCTGACAAATCGGTCATATATCTATACTCGCACAATAAAAAAAGGACTCTCGTCAGTCATGCATGACGAAAGTCCCCGTTAAAGACTATCTGTTAAATTATAATATACGTTTATTGATTTGTCAAGGCGCTCTCCATCAGTCCGATGGAATCCAATGCTTGACCCATGTGTCTTCTGGCGGCTCAGTTACAACATTCATTGCTCCTGCATATTCGCGAAACAAAGCGTAGCTACTCCCCAAAACAGCAACAACATACTCTATATCGTCTTTGTACAACAACTCAATACAGCTATCTAAATCTTCTATCTTCGGCAACCAATTTGTTATCTGAACAACAAAACCTTCTGGCGGTCTCCTATACAGCCCTAACTCCCTTCGTTGCGCCCTTACAGCATCTCCCGACACTCCTAGCTTCGCAGCCAAAACATTATCAGAACAAAACCGCCAATTATCCCTTATGGTTTTATTACTGTACTTATTCCACCTCATCTTTTACCTCAACAATCTCCAATGTGCCATGTTCATCTAAACCATCCAGATGGTCTCCCAGCAAACATTCCAGACATACCAAATCGTTCGCATGTTTATTCGCTAGGAAACAAGTCTTCATCATCTGGCATTTCCTCTCCATCGTAACCGTCCAAACCTTCTTGCTCATAATCTTCTAGCTCCTTTTTTACATGATCGGGTAGTTTCGATCTGAAATAAACCTCCGCCGCGTAAGTAATCCATTCAGGCGCAGCCTCAAGAATATATGCTGCCGATTTCAAGGAAATATGCAACGGGTGTTCAAGATCGCTTACCAGTTCCCACATCCTATGATTAAACACCACTGACTTACCTTTGTATCGCTCAAATTGTGGATGTTTGCGATCGTAGGCAATCATCTCATGGCAGGAAGGACATTTCCAAACCCACCATTTACTCAAAACATTTACCAAGCCATCTTCCGGCGGTTGGCGTTTATTCAATTGCCCCTCCCATTCGCACAGCGGACACCACCATTTATATAACTGCGGGTTTTCCTTCTGGAATCGTTCGTTCTTATCCATCAGCTTCGTCATAAACGCTGCCGAACTATCCTCGCCATGGTCTACTCTAAGGCGCAGATCTGATTCTATCTTGTCGATCTCTCCCGCAATGCTTACCAGCGAAGCCTGCTTTTTCTTAGCCAACTCCGCATCCACGGTAGCTAGTTTTGCCAACTCTTGTACCACCTGTAACGACCGCTTCATACGATCAGCCACCCTCTTAGCTGCATCACGCAAGCGGCCCACAAGACCTTTTATACCGTCCCGATAACCCCCGATCGCAAGAGTGGTTGCTTGGGGCAGCGCCTTAACCTCATTAAAAAAAGCATTCAATTTATCCCACGCACTATCCGCCAATCCTGACAAATCTATAATCTCTCTAAGACATTCCTCAATCGTATTGATGTGCGGATTATTCGTACCTGTTGTACCTGATGCCAGTATTAACGCCTGAAACTGGTCTGTAACCTGATCCTGTAGACAATGCCATACAAACGCCCACCGTTCTACTCTGTCTAGCTCGCGCTCGGTAAAACTCCTGCCAGACACCGCGTCACGATAACGCCACATAGCACGCACCCATTCTGCAGGTGTCTTTTCGGCATGGCTCTTGGATTGCTGCTCCAAACGCTTCTGTGTGGCAATAAACTTTTCCTGTCCCACCTCCTCGATCACGCGCTTACACTCAGTACCGAAGTTTTCGGCAATATCAGTTATCTCTTTCCACTCTTGCTTTGTCACACGCCTCTACCTCATTTCTAAATAGGATGTATCTCTCAATATACCATACTGCCTTCTGTAAATCCTCTTCCCATTTATCGGGATCTTTCACTCCTGCACGGAGGAGATACTTTACAGCATTACCTAAATGGTAACCAAGATTCTTTTTCTCAATTATATCAATTACCTCGATACCCCCAGCAGTGTAATGGTCGGGGCGGTTTACAGCGTCACTATTCATCCTAATCTCCATGTTCTTTCTCCAACTCTCTAAAGTTTAACCGAATATTCGGCACACACACCCTTGTCTTTAGTCCAGATGAAACTATTACAGGCAGGTACAGCATCGACAAAACCGTTTTGATAATGCCAAGCGTCGATTTTAGACAAAGCTGCCAATTGCTTGATCACTATACCGCCTACACCGACGGTGGGTGAATACTTCGTCTCGTTGGCCTTGTGTTTATGCCCTGTATGCCATTCCCTGTATACACTCTTCCCCCACATCTTGGGCCAATACTGGGGCAGCATGTTCACTGTCGCTTTCTCCTTACCTCCCGACGCGTCATGCGTCCAAGCTACCAGTAGGTTCCCCCACAGCCTAGCCTTGCGCCAATTAGCATCATTATCCACCTCGATCCATTTATGATCGTGAAACCTCGCTTTAATGATATGAGATAGATACAAAGAAGCATGTGCGTCATGATTGCCGGGTACCCAAATAACTTCCGTCGGAGCTACTTCTGCGCAGGACAATATTGCCTTGTAACAGCTTTCAATAACGACCGTTAAGGTTTTCTGTAGCCGCCCGTCTATATCTAGCTCGTTCTGGCCAATCGCCGTTGTACCTAAGTAATTTTCATAATGCATAAGATCCTGGCCTAGTACAAAAAATATCTTGCTTGGATTAAATGACTGTCCGTACTGTAAATTCTGAACAACAGTGTCTACAAACCACTTAGAGGCTAGCGAAACATCCATGTTACCCTGGCCTGTTTCCTCGCCCCACGCCAGCTTGCCTATATGAACATCAAAAGGACATATTTCTTGAGCATATTCACCCACAGGTAACATCTTAGGTACCTTGCGTGGTTTAATAACTTCTACACGCTTGATCAGGCTGTTAATCGCTATATCCAACAACTCTGGTATGCGCCTCTTGAAAGATGCAAACACACGGAAATTAGTATGCGTAACAGGACCATCAGCCTCTCCTACAGTCACCTCCCACGAAGTAGCCTCCCATCTCTGAACTTCCCATATATCCCGATCTACACCAGCAGCAGCGATAAGTTGCTCCAACGTTTGAATATTTAGCGATTTAGTGGTGACGTTTCTTTCCTGACCATCTCCCTCGTCACTAATTACCTGTTCATGATAAACTTCGCCGTCTTTTGGAACGCCTGACATTGAATTACGTAATACCACTCCCTGAACCCCGCGCCACAAACAAGCTATACCCTCACCCCGCAACACATCTGATGCAACCCTGTAACGCTCCGTTAAAGTCGATCCCTCTGTCTGGCGAAACACTTCTAAAATCCGTTGTCGTTCTGTATCAGATCTAATCATCACAACACCCCCTACTACTCAACCGTCATAGGTGCAATAACGCATTCGTAATTTTCCGCACCTAGAGGTACTACCGAAAAAACATTAGCAGGATCAGTAAAGCTAACTACAAGACGTTCAGTATCTAAATCCGACAATACTCTACGCAAATACGTTCCATTGCATCCAGTCGGCTCCATAGTGCCTTGAACCTTTGCCTCTATTTGGCTATGAGCACCGCCAACATCTATAAGATCCGATTCAATCGTTAGAGTATCGTCCGCAGCAGACAGTATAACCTTACCATAGTCGGCATGACTTAATAAAAGCGCACCCTGAATAACATTTAGCAATTCTCTTTTGTCACATTCAAATTTTCCTGTATATTTCCGCGCCAACCAAGGACCAAAATCAGGAGACTTTGCCTCAATTAAGGCCGAACTAACAGTTTTGCCGTCCTGTCCACAAACCAATTGATTATTCTTAACAGACAACCACATATCTCCATCAGAAAAAACCCGCAAAATATTTTTAACTGCATCGGACGGAACAATAACACTCTCAAAGTCGTGGTCGTAAGGAGCGGTTGCCCATACTAGCAATTTAGCATCAGTCCCGATGGCTACCAATCGCCCGCCTGTACATTTAAGATTAACCCCGCACATCATTACACGGGTTTGATTAGTGCTTACCGCCAGTACAGTCCTGCTTAAAACACCCTTCAGGGCTTCTACAGGAATAGTCATCGTACCATCAGGCTTGGCAGGAAATTCAGGAAATTGATCGGGGGGTTGGGTGCGTAGAGTAAATACTGAACGCTTATACTTTAATTTCATACCCGTACCAACAAACTCTAGCGTAATTACAGTATCAGATTCTACAGGCAATTTATCACAAACATCAATCATTTTACTACCAGGCAAAACTACTGGCTCAATTGCCCCTTCTATTTCGGCCGGAATTTCTATCTGTATAGCAGACGTAATCTTGCTACCCGTCAAGGCGATCGTACCTGCCCCACCCTGCAACAGAATACCCTTCAGAACAGGCAACGGCGTCCTCGCTGGTATAACACTCCGCAATAACGATACATTACTCACAAACGCCCTGGCATCGCACTTAATCATCCTGGTCTGCCTCCCTCGCGTCACACCACTTCACAAGCACCCTCTTAACCTCTGTATCCAACCGTATACCGTGTAATGTCTGAAAGGATTCTTTCCCACCACTACCCAGTTCATCGTGGCATTTCCTGCACAAGGGAATACAACTAAAGTCCGACCCCTTCATACCTGTACCCCCTGTATCTGTATGATGTGAATCAACAGGATGAAAACTACAAAGACAACAGGGAAGGCTCCTTATATAATCCAGATAATCTTCCGATCTCCCAACCTTCGTATCGGGCAATGCCGCCGCCACAGCAACTTCTTCCACCTGCTCCAAAACGCCCATTATCTCTTGCTTTTTTCCAGGACTTAATTCAGGAGCATTTAGAAACTCTCTTAACTTTTCCTTCTTGATTGCCAACGTCTCCACCTGACGCATCAAATCATCCACTACCTGCGTCTTGCCGCCGTAATTACCAGGGCGCTGAGTCGGATCGGGTGCAGTACTCTGCAATAGCCTCGTAAGGTTCATCGAAATACCCGAACGCTCGCAATCATCCCAATACTTTTTCAGGTCATCTTTAGAATCAAACGCCTTGCCCAACGCCCGTGTACGGAAAAGAGTCGATCTATCCCACCCAATATCGTCCGCTAGCGAATCAATAAACGAATCTCCATACTTTATATCAACGCCCGCTAAATCATATCCCCATTGCCATCTCAAGATCACCAACTCATAACCCTTAAGCTTGAGTTGCCCCACGTAATCCCACGACTTATCCAACAACAGCTTGTATTCGTCCGTGTCCCTAACTGCAACTAGAGCCGTCTCCATTTGTCACCTCTTCGTCTTCCCACATAGCGTCACGCAACACAGCTAAATCTATACGCGTTTTATTTACCAATACCAGATTTTCCTCCGCCTCAGCACGTTCCTTGTCGGAATGCGTATCTTCCATAAGATATTTCTCAATACTCTTGATAATACGCGCCATCGTTTCCCGCTCTTTATTTATTTGTCCAGTTACCAACCATCGCAAACCTTTTTCCAAAGCTTCGTCCATGCTACCTCCTAATAGTTCTTAAATCGTGTATGTTTCCCGTCAAATTCTAGCTTCACCGTTCCTGTAGGCCCATTTCTTTGCTTCCCGATAATAAACTCTGCAACATTATTATGCTCGCTTTCTTTCTTGTTATAATAATCATCCCTGTAAATGAAAATCACTAAATCCGCCTCCTCTTCTAGGCGGCCCGTTTCTCTCAGGTCAGAAAGCTGTGGTCTTTTGTCAGGTCTGTTTTCGCACGATCTGCTTAACTGGGAAACGGCTATAACTGCTATGTCTAAGGATCTAGCAAGATTCTTTAATTGCTCTGCAATGTGATTCAATCTCCTCCGCTCGTCCTCGTGTTTACCTTTAGCCTGCACCAATTGGAAATAATCAACAATAACCAGTTCCAGTCCATCCCTATACATCGACTTACATTTGGATACAATCTCCTCAATAGTAATGCCAGGTGTATCATCAATAAATATTGGTGTATCTAAATATTCGTTAAACACCGACGCCGCTTTACCGAAATCACTAGGCATCATCGAACCACCACGGATTTTCCCCAACGGAATGCCTGTAGCCGACGCCATGATCCGCATACCCAATTCTTCTATCGACATCTCAAGACTAAACCAAGCAACAAGTTTGTTGTGCTTTACACCGACATTCTGCGCTATTTGCTGCACGGCTATCGTCTTGCCAACCCCAGGACGGGCAGCAATAATCGTAAAGCTACCCTTGTGTATTCCGTATGTTTTTCGGTCTAATTCCTTAAACCCCGTAGGCAACCCAAGTAAATGGTCAGGATTGGTAGCAATTTCCTGCACACGCTTAAGCGTTCGGTTTATCACTGTACGCATCGGAACAACACTATCCTGTTTAGCGTTTCCCATTTCCATATCTAGTATAGCCTTGCTCGCATCACCAATCACCTGCTCGAACTCTAACGAATCATCAAATGCCTGGTTGTATATCTTGGCAGATGCATAAATCAACCCCCGCCTCAACGCTAAGTGCTTTACTATATCAGCATAATACTGAACATTAGCAGCAGATGGCACGGAGTCAATCATTTCGTTAAGATAAGGAACACCACCTGAGCGTTTCAACCTGTTCTTACGCTCTAACTCTTGGGTAACCGTCAAGAGATCAACGTTAATGTCTTTCTCGAATAACGTTGTAACTGCCTCGTAAATATCCTTATGCCCTTTCTTGTAAAAATCGTCCTTTACAAGTATTTGCATAACCACAGGAATCGCATCGACACTTTCGTCAGGAAGCATTAACGCCCCAAGCACGGCTCTCTCTTGATCGACATCTTGGGGAGGAACTCTATCTAACATTCAATCTCCTTCGATATTCAACAGCCTTTTTCTTAGATTGCAGCCAACCTGCCAGCCACTCGAAATCTTTGATATAAGGACTCAGTTCCAACGTTACCAACACGCCCGCACTGTCTTTGCCAACCTTGAAAACCGTGTGTATCTCGCCTGTATCAGTCACTTGTCTATCGTCAGGAATGAACCCGCCGAACTGTAACCCGTCCTCTATACCTGCAATAATGTTTTTCCTATCGCCCGTCTTGTGTCCAGATTTACGAATAACCGCAGACAGCTTGATAGGATCGTCTTTCTCGAACGTTGGACACCCCGCCGCCATAGCATATTCCGCAACTAGCTTTTGATACGCCCAGGTATCCTTAAGTCGCTTATATCTAGGCGCGTTTTGTACAATCCAATAAGCGTTAGGACTATTAGGCGGCTTCATCGTTGATTTCGAAACAGGTTCTCCGGGAATCCAAATCTGATACTGTACGCCTAACTCAACCAATCAATCTCTCCCTGACAAAATCGCCATTGTGCTTAAACAAAATCTCGTCCAACAAATCCGCCACATTAAGTCTTATGGGACGAAAATCTCCATGACAATCAACCGCCTTGGCGAAAGAATCATACCACCCCGCCAACTCAACCCACTTATGCCTGTCATACATACCCATAAAGGCAATCAATTCTAATTCTAAACCAGACACGCCATCTATTTGATCCTTACACATCCTGTTCTCCGATCAGTTCGGGCAGAGTATCTCTAATATCCCTACCATCAATTTCGAAACCTAATGCTTTCCAGCCTTCAACCTGCTCCGTAGCGAACAATTCAATCCGCGGTAAATCCCCGAACAATTCCACAATCTTATCTCGGACAATGGGGGGCTTCCCTGACTTCCCAATTACAGGACAATGAATTACCGAATGTACTGACGCCGAAACACGCTTAGGCTTGCCTTTAATCCCTAACAAGCAAATCTCAGTATTGGCGCGAGTATAATTTCCCATACCCCAAAAAGGCGTACCTGCCCTTTTATTCGTCTTTACCCACACAAATGCCACGGTTTTGTATTGGAACCCCCACGACTCTACTGTATGTATTCCCTCGTGAATTAAAGGCCAAGTCGCCCATAGAAGCAAACACGAATCGTCAGCCGCTATCTGACCCACAGGCAGTGCTTGGATGTCCTTCAGCGGCATACAGGGATGCTTAAATTCCGCACCACGCCGTCCAGCGGCAGCCTTATCAAAATAAACCCAAGCGGGGTCAGCTAATACAATTTGAAACATACCGCTATCTCCGTAAATCATACACCCAAAAACCTATTACAGTTACCTGCGTACTACCCAATTCTTCATACAACAACTTAGGATAAACATCCATTATAACATCCACTAAACCCAGATAAGTTCTGCAGTAAGGATCGTGCTGGTTAACCAAAGCAACGTCACCTTCATCTAAACAACCCAAAACCATTGTATCAATATATACAATCCTACCAACTGCACCGACGTCGGCAATCTCAACGAAATCGCCAACCGACAATCGCTTATACCACTTATTGCCTAACCGCACCGTATAATTAAGTCCGTCCTTAAATACGGGGTTCTTAAATTTCAATACATGATGACCTGGTAGCATTATGACACTATCGTTATCAACTTCAAGAGCATCGACAAACAATTGGCATACAGGATAGTAAGAGGCAAACCTGTCCGCATCACTATAGTCGGGATATATATTAGATGCTACCAATGCCACAGCTTCGTGTTCCTCGTTTTCAATAGCCTCGCACAATACACAATTCATTTTTTTCCTTCCTGTCCTTTGTCTGACACGGCGGGACTGGACACAACATTATTCTCCAGCGTACTGCCCGCTGTACCGTTCCGATCCCTCTGTTTCTATCCACATGCCAAGGTAGTCGCGAATGTTCCAGCATGATCTCCGAAAGCACTCATGTGCATGCATGGAAACGTCCTTTGTCCACTTACCATTACTACCAAACCAATAGTGATTTGTCGCCATAGCCCAATGCCTGGTAATCCGCCATTCATCCGCCCCTTCTTCAGTTGACTGTTTTTGCCAACCTTCCTCCCCGGCAATCAGAAGAGCCATTTCGTCCCCACCGTTAAACACAAGGACAGGCTTGGCGAAGATACCGTTCTTAGTAACAATGGCGCCCGATCCCTTACGCATACCTTTTGAGATACAAGAAGTACACAGCGTTACTTGGCCGCGCTTTGTAATGTACAATATATACTTCTGTTCATCTCCAACTTGTTGTTCGCAAACATTACAGTGCATACAATCACCTCATTACCGAAAAGACGGCATTGTGCCCGAAGACGTTTTGGGTTTGTCCGCTTTAGCGGTGAAACCCAACGCCTCGCCGAACACCCGCTCAATCTCTTCGTTACAGTCGTCTTGTCCCAATAACCAGTCTACATAATCAGGAAAACTATCTAGCATTGTATCTACCGTCCTACCTTTGTGTTTCCCGAAATCGAGAACCAGATCATCGCCTTCCTCGCGAAAGAACCGATACTTGCTAGTTTGCTCTACAGGCTCAACCGCACGATCAGGATCGTAGAATCTTATAGCTACCAATTCCTTGTGTGCCGCAGATACATCCGCTATGTGCAATAGTTTCTGTTCCAAAGTAAAGGGATGACACTTTCCCCAACGCCCTGTATGTGAACGGATTAACGAACACGCCGCATCCCATTTATTTCTTAGTTCGTCAGGATGTAATTGGTCAGCATCCTTACTGAATTCCGCGAATCTCTTCTGAAGAATATCAGCACCAATAACAGCATGGCTCTTGTAGTGAGGTCTATCTTTCCCCAACTCCATCTCGTCCTCTGGGCCAAACTTATCAAAGTCATGAAGCAACGCCGCAACCACCATTACATCAGAGTCCAGATTAAAACACTCAGCATACTTATACGCCAACCACGTTACTTTGGCATTATGCCTAGCCAAGCCACCCTCGCCATTTGAGTCCGGAGGATGATATTTCGCGGTGCTTGACGCCGGAGCAGTCCAGAACCATTTTGGAGCCGCTTCTAACGCCTTCTTCGTCGTAAACCTCAAGGCTGGATCTTTAATCCAGCCTAATTCAGTCGAAAAGAAACTAATGTCGTACATTTTCCGCCTTCCTTGTCTATCAAAACGGCAGATCGTCGTCAATACCGCTTCCCGCAATAGCACCATCATTAAGCCACTCCCTGTCCGCATCTACTGAATCTGACTCCCAGATAGTAGCGTAACCTTTCTTGTTTATACCTATCCTAACGCCCACCTTTTTGTTAATCAAATCCGAAACATCATAACCACCTGTATCGCCCAATCCGGCAAACACAGACAATGCTTTTAATCTCTTTATCTGACCTACATTCCGTTCACCCTTATCTGTTTCAAGATTATACGCACCACTTGCCCACTCATCTTCACTTGTTAATATCACTTGGACACTAATAAACGGACCGCCGTCTTCCCAAAACTTCTTCTCCGCATTTTCTATAGTTGCCAAATACCAACCTTCTACAACCTCACCAGGCATCTTTATATCTCCAAATTCAGGCATCGTCGTATCACTCATGTGTAGCCTCCATTTCCTTGTCAATCAAATGCAAATAATACAATCCTAAAGTCCTCCGATCCACTACCATAAAATCAATAGTCCCCATATGTTTCCGCCTAGAAGCAAAGCGCCTGTTCTCAACATCCCAATGATCATCGCGCCTTATATCCATAAGGAGTATTTCTTGGGACTGAATCAGATCTATCAATCTTTGGTTCTCTGATTCCTCGTACAAACCAACGAAGCTAGGCATCACCCCCATCAGTTTCCTCCTGCACGGCACTAACCGTATCGTATTCTTTAAGTAATATATCACAATACCCAGTCAATTCCTCATGCGTTCCCTCCTCAACTGTTTTATCATACAACCACAACTGCTTACGCAGGTCGTCTACATCGCTTCCGACTAACTCTGTAATTTTCAATTCACCCGCAACAATACGCCTTAACAATGGGCTAGCAGCTACTTCGGTACCAGATTCGGCATCAGAATCATACAAATACAATCCAATACCGAAAAAAGAAGCACACTTTTTCAGACAATCGCTGGCTGCCGCCTTAAAGTCATCACCAATTTGTGTTTTTTCGCCTGACCGTATACTCACAGTTACCCGCGACGTACCATATTGCATCTTAGTAACACCTTGTGCTTCTAATCGCCCCTGTACAATAACAAATCCATCTAAAATCTGGCTATCCACAATACCAAAACTCCATTGGTATTCAAATATTTGATTCAACCGCTTGATGTATTCCGCCATGCCCACATACGAAACCATTCCAAACGCACCCTTACGCCTCTTAATCAACGACTTGTCAAATTCCTCACCAATCTTTTCCCAATCCATACTCAGTCCTCCTTCGTCTCCTCGATAATCCATTTCAAAACATTGGGATACCCCAAGTATTTCCGTCGCACCATAATACTCAACGCCCGATCACGTCGGGATTCTATAGCCTTCAATTCGTCTCTGGCAGCAGCAAACATTATCTGTTCCGCCAACCAATCCGATACCCACATATTCCGTATCAAAGCATCTGCCATTTCTTTCGACAATAACAAACGGCCATTTTGCAACCCCGTAATTGCCCCCGGAGTCTTACCTAGCTTCCTCGCTAACTCTGAACGCGTCATAGTGGGAACATCCTGGCTGACACGTATCAAATCCCTGACCTGAATCACAATGTACCGATGCTCACCGTCGAGAATCCTCCACTCCTTTCCTTTCGTAACGCTCTCCACGGATGCCCACTCAGACAGTAGACATCCTTTCTCCAAAAAAACATCTCGCAAATCGTCCGTTATCCTGGACTCACACAAACCCCGCCGATGTCGCCTGTCTACATCAAAAAGAAAACCCCGCCTAATACCATCTAGCAACTCCGTCGTTTCCATTATTTCAACCTTCTCAATCCCGTTATACCATCTTTTTCTGAAAACCATATCTCGTCCGCCAACGCAATTTCCCACGCATTCATTTCAATATACTTGAGATCCGTAATCAAATACACAGGCTTGTTTTGCTTATAAGCCTCGTATATCTCGCAGATACTACCCCACATGCGCTTATCTCGTTTTACACGGCATACAAGAACGTCCGCCCAAGTCACACCTTCAATATCAAGCGGAATGATCTGCTCAAGCATAATCCGACGCAAACCATTCAACCCAATCGGACTACCAAGATCTGCGTGTTGTTTAACTGTACGAAATCGCTCCACCAAATCATCACTGTCCATAATATCTCGCTCTTTTTCAAGAGGGTTCCAAAACTCATGTTCCAGCAATTCTCTAATCATTTTACGACGCCAACCATTTGCATCAGGATCGTGCGAAATAGCGCCGCAAAGATAAATCTTCATAGTACTCCTATTGTCGCATTAAGCGACTATCCGGTTAGTGTCGATTCAGGCGTAGTGTAATCCGAAACATTCGCCTCTATAAACTTACCCAGAGCAAACAAGAAATCCGTCAATTCGTCAGGATACTCGGCGGCTGCATTCAATAGCGAATTACCATACGGCAAATTACTCAATCCGTTTTGCCCGGAGTGCGTTGTCAGATGTTTAACCAACTCGTACTTGTTCATTCTACCACCTCTGTTAAAAACACCAGAATTGAATCTTGGTGCGGATACCAATCCCAACAACCCCACACACCATCATCCGTTAACACCAAGGCACTATAATCCTCATCGGAAAACCTGAGCTTTTCGCGTGGATCACGAACAACAGAATAGTTACCGCCAACAACGGAAAGACGTACCGTCTTGCCAACCTTTCTACCCGTAACATCACGTTCATCTTTTAATCTTTCAAGATCGTACAATTCGCCCCGCAGATCTTCTTCCCCATGTTGTAAATCCTCAATACACGCCTCCGCATCCTCTATGATAGATTCCTGAGTACCTATTTCTTCCAGTATGCCCTCCATTGTTACATGCAACTCGTCAATAGTATCCTCTAAATCCCTAGTCAACATTTTCATTTGTTTCATTATTCTTCTCCTCATCCCATTCTCTCATATACCTAGCCAAATCCTCTTTCGGACACGGCTTAAAAGCGTTACCCCTAGCCCGAAGATTTGCAAAACAATGAAACTTAGAATGCTCCGAATTAGTCATAGCTCTTAAATTGCTCCTGGATAAGTTTTCCATGTTGCCGTCAATAAGATGTATGCGATCGCCCTTCGGAGGCAATTCACCATGAAACTTCTCATAAGCTAGAAACCTTAGCCTTATCCAACCCCACCCGTTAGAACGCTCATGTTCGGGCATATATAACATTGCATCACCGTCACTAGACCGAACATGCCTGTATGTACGACGTCCAGGCTTGCTGCCCGTTGGCCTCATTGCAACGCCAATAGCGTTCAATCTTTCCCAAGCAGTAGTCTGATGTATCCCAAACATCACCCCTATCTGCGTCGTGGACATTTTCCTGTCCTCATATAACCACTTTAGAAGCGCAGAGTCAATATCCACCCCCCGCCGGGCAAGTTTCTTTGTTTCGGATTGTGTGCGTTTCATTATCCCGCATTCCTCAAGCGTGTACGATACCGCCAGCATGCTGACACCGCATTCCCGAACTATGGCGGTCATACTCATTTTCCCGTCCTCGTACATAGCTCGCAACTCAGAACAGCTAATGGGTAACTCATATTTGTCCCGAACCTCTATGCGGCACTCCCTTAATCTACGGCGAGTTAAATGAGCAGTAATGCCAAACTCTGCACCTATTGCTTCCAAGTTCATACGTTTATCAACATATCTCTCACGCAACTCAGAACATCTTAAAAAGGATAAATCTTTAACTTAAAACACCACCTTTACACGTCTAAGTGTGAACTACCCCCGCATGGGAACTTCCGGCTTCACAGAGGGTACTACTTCTACCGTTCTCCACCAGCTTAAAATCGGGCGGTTCCAGCCCTACTGAAAGTCAAAATGTTGCGCGCAGCGTTGAGGTCTCTATCGTGAACGACATCGCATTCAGAGCATTGCCATTCTCTATCCTTGAGAGTCAAAGTGTCATTGATATATCCGCAGACATGGCACCGCTTGCTGGAGGGAAAGAATCTGTCAATCTTGTGGATCTCACAACCATACCATTGCCCTTTGTATTGGAGCATGTTGACAAATTGATTCCATCCGGCGTCAGAGATAGATTTAGCAAGGTGGTGATTTCGGATCATGTTTCTAATAGCGAGGTCTTCAATATGTATTGCTTGGTTATCGCTGACAAGCTGTTTGCTTGTCTTATGAAGAAAATCACTGCGCTGATTAGAAACTTTCTCATGCTGCACGGCAAGTATATGAATTGCTTTACGTCTGGAGTTAGAGTCTTTTTCCTTCCGAGTTACAGAGCGTTGAAGTCGTTTAAGCCGCCTCTCAGCCTTGCGAAGGTATTTGGGACTTTCCACCACTTCGCCGTCAGAAATAGTGAGGAATGCCTTAATACCGAAGTCAATACCTATTTCACCACCAACACATTCTGGCTCAGGTATCTCAACTTCGCAAAGGATGGAGGCGTAATATTTACCAGAAGCACTGCGGGAGATGGTAACGGACTTCATTGTTCCTTCTATCGGTCGGTGGAGTTTTATCTTGATTCCCTTCGCTCCTGGGATGTCAAGTTTGTCATCCAGCGACCATCGTTGGGGAACAGAAAACGATTGTGCATATCTACGTTTCTTAAACCTAGGAAATTTAGCTCGGTTCTTAAAGAAGTTATTGTAGGCAACGTCAAGATGTCTGAGACTCTGTTGCAGGGATTGGGAGTTTACTTCGCGAAGCCAGCTATATTCCTCTTGCTTTTTGAGTTGGGTGAGCATGGCCGCTGTATCGTGATAGCTCAATCCCTTCTTGATATTCCCTTTGTGTTCCGCATACCAATCAACGCGCTTGCGAAGGAAGTGGTTATACACAAAACGGGTACATCCGAAGTGTTGCTCAAGAAGCTCTCTCTGCTCGCTATTGGGATATATTCTGTATTTGTAGGCTTTATTAACTTTCATATTACAAAGTATACCACATTAGTGTAACCTTGTCAAGGTGAAAAAGAAGGCGGCATTCATCTCCCAGATAAATCAGGGAGTTTTCTGCTGAGGCTCCTACAAATTGCCATTCTTGTTTTTGGCTTAAACGCTTTCGCCGTTTCCTGTATCGGCGAGTTAGGCACCGCATGATTCCTCCAATTGTCGTTTAATACGACTCTAAAACGCCCCAGAATGGACACTAATTCTTTTTGCGCCCCTGTAATACCAGCGCAACGCTCCGTAGCGTCATACAGGCGCTCCTGCCAGCCCCCTGCCTGTGTAAAGCCCTCCTGTACCCTAATCGGATTCGAAACGCCAATCATTCAACCACATCCGCAAAGAACTGCCGGGACAAAACGTGTTCGCTAGATCGCAATGCCCTAACACTTTAGCGTTCGGGTAGCGATATAATAAATCCTGCAAAAGACTATCCAACCCCGCTTCTTGAATACCCAAACACTCCGGATCTCTATGGAAATTCCCAATAACCGCAACACCAATACTGTCACCATTATGGCCTCTTACGTGCGCTCCTTGTCGCCACTCTGGACGCCCAAAGCGTATCGTTCCTGACCCGTCAATCAAATAATGGTATCCTACGTCGCTCCAACCGTTCACTACCGTGTGGTGACGCCTTATTGACTCCACCGTCGTAGTTCTAGGCGTAGCTGTATGGTGAACCACTATTCTGTTAATAGCTCTCATAACTTCGCCCCTTCTCCACATCCACCGCTTTCTGGATATACGCTTCAGTAAAATCATCATCACACTGCGAACAGCATATCTTTTCCCAATCGTCATAAAGCTGTATCTTCCCCTGTCTCCCACATATAGGACAAGTTTCGCCATCTACCCAAGTATAGACACCCCTTTTGATCCCCTCAATACCAACCAAATCATCACCTATACTCAAATCCGATACATCCACTTCTCTAAGCCAATGCGCATTGAGGTTGACATACTCATTATCGCAATAATCTCTCAGTTCCAGGTCACCCCATAACCATTTCTTTGCTTCTCTAAGAGACTTATGCACTACCGCGAATCTACCCGGATCGTCGTACCCAGAATCCTCAGTATCAAAAACATACAACCTCTTTTTCTCACCCATCACATCCTCGCTTTCTTTAATATCTCGTCAATATGCCCCTTGACCCAACAGCGTTGACATACCATAGCTTCCTGAACACACCTGCAAAGCATCAACACTACCGTTTCCCTGAGACCTTCAATTTCCTTGATTAGCTCATTAACATCCATCACACCCTCGCTTTCAGTAGCCTATCCAGCCCCTTCTTTAGCTTAACAACAGTGAACGCTTCCAGATCCGCTACCAAACCCCGCAACTCGTCAGCGGAAGGTTCAGGCAGCCCATTATTGCCGCTGTCTGCGCCTATATATACAATATCCGGCCCCGCGTCATATATACGCGCTGAGAAGTCCCCGCTAAATTTCACCACAGGCTCCACGCTTATCATAGTTTTCACATCCGACCAGAACTCCGCTCTGATTTTTTCCATCCAATTCAGTCTATTTTCTACGGTCGGCGTTGCTTGCGATTTCAACGGCCTAACAAGCCGCTCCAAGTCTGTCTCTATAGTCGCACCCAATATAGTACTATCCGGGAACTTTCCGGCCCTCTGAAATTGAGAATACCTCCTGAGGTTCTTACTCAAGACCATATACTCATTGTCTGGATATTTCTTGCAATGCTCCAGAACGCGCTGAATATCCTCACTCTTTACCCACTCGCCCCACATATCGCCCGAAGAACACACAAATATCTTGCGCCCAGATCCCAGGTTGTCGTTCATGTAGTTTTTCGTGCCATTCTCCCCATTCCGAAACACAGGGGTCGTCATATCCAGCCTTGACCGCTTCTCAATGCGCTTGATGGCGCAGTAGCTGCATCCATGTTTGCAGCCAGCAATGACATTCCAGCGCCACCATCCAGGATACATGCGTCCACCCTCTATCGGCTTCAGTAAGCTCATTTTTCCCTCGCTTTCAATAC
>SDBT01003111.1_pt1 | contig 28844 bp, 22 predicted proteins | sample 2277101 | NCBI WGS metagenome assembly SDBT01 (sample SAMN10404973, study PRJNA504765) | marine sediment metagenome | isolation source: marine sediment core GS10_PC15, 103 cmbsf | place: Arctic Ocean: Southern Knipovich Ridge | collected 2010
CCCTACCCATTGTCAAGACAAAAAAACCCCGCTGTCATCAATTGACAGCGAGGCTAATAGCCAGTGGGCCGGGCTGGATTCGAACCAGCGAAGGCTCACGCCAATGGGTTTACAGCCCATCCCCTTTAGCCACTCGGGCACCGACCCAACTATTTTTAATTAAACAAGTTACGGGAAAAACTATACGCCCTGTCCCGCAGGAGTTCCGCATACAGTACATAAAATAGTACTCTATTGCAAGTAAATTCAGGGTAAGATTTCATGTAATCTCTAAAAAATACCGCTGGCCATATATTTTTCCCTGACATCGCCGAGAACAGAAAAGAGCGTTCGCATCATAACCATCCAGTAATAGCGTCCTCTATGCGTTAATGTAATATTTCCATCACGAAAAGTCGCCGAGCCGCTCGCAACAAGAAACGCCATCTCCCTGCACAAATAAAGCCAGAAGCGGTTGCCAAAAACAGCCTTTGCATCGGCGATATTCATAGAGCCGGTAAAGAGCTTCATCAAAAAATAAAATCTCGCTCTTTCGGCGGTATGAAGTTTTCGTGTTCCAACGACCGGGCAAAGGCCGGATTGAATCATATCTGCATACCGCTGGACGGAAAAGGTATTGAAAATCCTCATCCCGTTTATGTACCCAAACGACCCGGCTCCAACACCGGCATACTCATCATGGTCAATTATGTATTCATCAAGTCTTCCCTTGCTTTTTGCGAAACACCATATAGTCTCCTGATTATACATTTCGGTCAGTTGTGCCACCACTATCCGGTACAAGCATTTTTCCCGCTTAAAGCTAATCTTCCCGCAGCTTTGGGTAATGTTCTCTTTTCGCACCTTCGATATCATCAGCGGATAATAAGTAACCTGGTCGGTCTTTATTTCCTTTATGGTTTCAATATCCGCCAGCAGCCTCTGGTCGTTCTGATTTGGGAAATTGAAGATCATGTCGGCATTTACGGTATCAAACATCCCGACAGTGTTTGAGAGCTTCTCTTTTATTTCTTCACCACTTCCGTATTTCTTTAGCCGGCTGATCCGCTCAAGTATTTCATCATTAAAAGACTGAACCCCCACGGAAAGGCGGGTGGTACCGAGTTCTTTGAGAATTCCGAGTTTTTCCGGAACGAGATGGTTCGGGTTTGTTTCCACGGAAATTCTTTTAATCGGCCAGAGTGTTTTTGCCAATGAAACCGTTCTCGCAAGTTCATCAATGGCTATCGTTGGCGTTCCACCGCCAATATAGATAGAATCAAATACATAACCCATATTGGAATACATCTCTATCTCTTTTCTGAGTGCCTCGAAATATCTGCCAGCCAGAGTTTTCTCGAATTCAATCCTGACAAATGAGCAATATGGACACAGTTCCTGGCAAAATGGGATATGGATATACAGCAGATAGGAGCTGGTGCCATCCGGTTTGGCTGGGAGCGAGGGGGAGGAGTATTCCTGGAGAGTTAAATACCTCTTGGTCAGTCGTGCGGTGTTGTATGTGAGCAGATTTTCAATAAGCATCGTTGTCAGGCCTAAAAACCGTGTTTTCGTTCAACCAAACTACAATTATACCTTGTAGATAGTCGATAACTGAAACATAAATTTTTGATTTTCGATTTTTTTGGATTTTTTTAGTACTTTTTGGGATAAATTGTGTAAATTCGATCAAATTGGGTTTGTTTCGCATATTTTTAGTTCTTAGTCTTTAGTTTTGAGTTGTGGAGCCGGCCAAAGGCCGGAACTATTTTCATGTAAAAGAGCGTATTTATCTCCCGCCGAGGCGCTAAGGAAAGATCAAAGAGAAAAAACTGGGATTATCGTGGCCTGCTGGCCTTGAAGCTCTTTCCCCGCTGGGGCGGATGTGTTTACCTGCTGGCAAACTATGGGCAATATTATACCATATTTGGGTCAAAAGTCAAGAAAATTTTGACAAAAAAAACTTATGGCCAACGCTGGCAGGGCCGAGTATTTTCCGCTTTATTTTTTCTTGCATACACGGTTTTGGGTGGTATAATTGGAGAGCATAGATAGAGATTTCAGATTTTTCATCCCCGCAGTGCCTGCAGCAAATGCATAAAAAAGTATTTTGCGGAGATAAAATTATGGATAAGGATATAACAATCCTTATTGCAGAGGACGACAAGGGGCATTTCGTTTTCGCCCGGAATTATCTTCGTATGGCTGGGATTGATAATGAGATCATCTGGTTTCCTGATGGCCAGCAGGTCCTTGATTTTTTCCGCGATCGAAACGACCAGCATCAACGGGTTGAAGGGCGAAAGTACATCCTCCTTCTCGATATTCAAATGCCTAAGATTGATGGTATCAAACTGCTTGGCAAGATTAGACAGTTCGACAATGACATTAAGAACACACCCATCGTAATAGTATCAAGCTCACCGTCACCACAAACTATTGTCCGGTGCAAAGAGTTTGACTGTATCGCATATGTAATCAAACCTTTTATTAAAGACGATTCCTTCATAGAAGCAGTTAATAATGCCGCCCTTGTGGTCTGATGTTTATTCTAATGCTGGAAGCGAAATTCAACGGCAGGATTTTTGGGACGGTATCGACGAATTGAGGAACGCGAATACATCCTTCTTCTCGATGTTCGTATGCCTAAGATTGATGGTGTTGAGCTGCTGGAGCGCATCAGGCAGTTCAGCAATGATGTCAGCGGCACAAACTGGAAAGTCCTAAGCACTAATATCTATCCGCCGATGGCTCGCCTGAGGCGAATTTCACTCCGGCTTTGGCGGACCAAATAATATTGAATCACCCTTAGATATTTTCCAGGTGTATCTGGACGAATGCAATAACGCTGACTTGTCCGCCTTCTGTTATTCCTGAACCATATTTTCTCATAATAAATGCCACCGATTTATCCATGTCCCATCCAATGTCTGAATTCAGTATAATGACATATTCTGTCATTGCCTCGACCCACTGTGCCGCCGAGGCGTAGTGCGTTCCATCGTTCGTATGTGCATCGAAAGCGGCTATGATAGAAGTCATCATCTCTGGAGATGGCGGCAGGTCAGGGTTGGCAAATTCGCTTACGACCCTTCCAAGTGCCGCGACACGGCTCCCATCGGTATCGTATAAAGTGGCTGCCAATTCTCTCAAACGGTTTGCCACTCCATATGGCTGAATATCTGAAGATTGCATAAACGCGCCAGCCATATATATCTGCATCTCCTGGCATTGACCTTCATCGGTGCCCTTCTGGTCACCGGTGCAGAGGCCGAGTTCCTCAGCCAACCAGGTTAAGTTGTCATAACCTTCAATTGGTCCTATCCCGTCAATTTCAGGCGGTGTGGGGGGCACTATTAACGATGCCAGTGTTAAATCTCGTATCGAAAGGGTCTGAGAGTCGTCATCGTCTTCTCCAAGGATCCATGTACCGGTACCAACATCCAGACTTTCTATACGAGGTATGTACGAGGTAGTCCACGGCAAAATTTCCATACCATCCGAGCCAACATAGGGGAGCCTCGTATCTCCACTGTTCCAGACATCGTCCCAACTTGTACTCATCCGTGAGGATACTTCCAGCCAGTCAACATTTCCGGCTACCAGAGAGCCTTCAAATACAGTTCCAAACGTTACTGTCTCGTATGCATCAGCGACCATTGCCGCTCCGTCCGGCAAATCGGCTGTCGGCGAACCAACATCTACGCTACCCCCGTTACTTGCCAAAAAGATTGCGATATCAATCGCAATGCCGCTAAGTTTATCGTCGGCGGGTATGTCGTGGTCCAGGAAATCAACGCTCGGACGGTCATCGACAGAGCCATCGTCATAGTATATTCCTTCTGCAGTAAGTGTTCCGTCAGGGCCAAGCTTTAACTCATCCTCGCTCATAATCACTATCGCAGCTTTGCCAACGGTTTCAACTTCTACATCATAGTTCTTAGGCAAATCAACACCTAAGCTCGGCTCTGCCTTGTGGTCGGAGTTTCCAGTTATGTTTACATTGAGCGTATCATTATCGATGCCATCAGCTGTATATATCTTGCCTTCATCGGATATAATCGAAACACCACCACTGCTCACAAGCTCTACTATTATCTCATAATCCCTCCCACTTGTGAAAACAGGTCCTTCGTGAAGATAATACTCGTACTCGCCAAATGTCGTCAGGTCGCCGGAAATCTGCACATCTCCCAGGCCGTGAATCTCAAGGTTTCCCGCACAAGTGCTTGCAGAAACACCATCAGGATCAATTCCGTTAAGGCTGACAGCATTAATTCCCACTCCCGAAGCACCTCCATTAAGCAGCAGATGGCCCTCGGTTACCTTTTTCAGCCAACCGTTGGCAGTGAATATCTGGCCCGCTGTGACTTCCTGAGTACCCTCACCGGCAAACCTGGTTTTGTTATGGAGCGTTACATCCGTGCCAGCGGTCATGTTGCCGTAAGCATGTATTGTTCCATCGTCGCCATCACCTTGATTATCCACCCAATCCTGGCCAATGTCTTTTATGCTAATACTGCCGGTTCCGTCAGTACCGGCATTGAGATTTCCTGTCCGTATTCCGCCAGGCAAACCCGTACCGCCGGCATAGTTGTTCTCGCCGACAAGCGTAATGTCATCCCCCGCAGTCGCCGTAATTGTTCGCCATTTGTCCGCCGAGTTGGCAGCTTCGTCAAGGTCTGAAATTACAGAGCCGTCAGTGCTGATTAGTGTAAGGTCAGTATTAGCCTGATTACCCAATATGAAATTGCTCAGGTTCAAATCAACACCCTGCTGCAATGTCAGCAAACTACCGGATACTTCTATAGTGGCATTTTGAGCTTTTATTTCGTTTCCAGCTATTATTGTCAGTTCATGGTCTCCAGTCAGCGTCTTGCCATCAGCAAGGATCACATCGTGGCCGGCATCAAGTATTACCCCTGTTTCAGCCTCGGTATCACTGTTCAGCTTAATATCCACGCCGGCATCGACATCCGCCAAAGCTGAAATATCAGCACTTTTGTAAATATGTATCGTATTATCATTTCCGGTAATATCGATGCTGCCATCAGCTATGAGTCCGTGAACTTCCACGGTTCCACCTTCATAGTCTAGATAGGGTAACGCCGTTATCGTCATATTACCGCCAGAATCAGCAACATTATAAAGATAAACATTAGGCCCCTCAATATCCATATTACCATCTCTCGTAGTGAGCGTATCATTAGCCACAACAGCGTCGTCCCCTGCGCCATCGGCCTCTGCTGTCAGCGTCATAGCACCTGAGGCATAGACTGCCTTGTTGATAGTAAGTTGATCGCCGGCCTCAAGCTCAATACTGCCGTTGTGTGCTGTAACCGTATCGGTTGCCAATATATCTCCCTGCTGCGAGTCTACTTTTATGTCATCATTTGCAGCATCCAATAAAGTGGTTTCTATGGTTCCGGTGCTATTACCTGAAAGATGAATAGCATAATCCAGGCCATCATTATCATAAGCCTGCGCACCTATAGACTCCCACTGGTCAGCGGAATTTTCGTCCCGTCCGCCATCAGCAGTAATTGTCGAAATTACCGCCCCGCCTGTGCTTGTTAGTTCGAGATTCGTGTCGTTCTGGTTAAAGAATGTGTAATCTTTCGTATCAAGTGTATCGAGCTGCTCCATTACCAGCGTACTGCCTGTTACTCCTATAGCAGTATGCTCGGAAGTGATTTTTCCGCCGAGAGCCTTGAGTGTCAATTTTGTCTCCCCTGTCAGTTTCATTTGCCCATCGTAGTCACCATCTGCGTAGTCATCACCTGCGTAGTCATCATCTGCATTATCGGCTTGAGCATCTATTATATCCAGATTGCCATCGGCAGAAAGAATTTTGTCGGTTGCTACAGCGATATTGCCCCAGCCGTTTTCATAGCCCGCTATTACTCCGCTGCCTTCATCATTTGGTCCGCCATCCTCTATCCACTGAATACTCTCGCTGCTCGTTCGTCCTGTTATTGCAAGATTGCCATTGCCAGCAGTTACATCGCCAAGCTCCATTGCATTACCTTTTAGTGTTACGTCACCATCGCGTGCAATGATAGTACCTTCCGCGAGCAGGTCCCCTCCTTTGTAATGCCAATCATATCGTTCGCCGGAACCAAGTGGATCACCCCAGCCGTCTTCGTCAGCATTTATATATACCTGGCCTGCCGCATCTACTACAACTCCATCTATTTCGTCACCGTTGCCAAGTATAACATCATGTACCGCTCCGATAACTATATCACCGGAACTTCCATTGACTTTGACCGTTTCAAGCTTTGCGCCATCGCCAACAAACACACCGGAAAACCATTGTTCGGTAACATAGCCATCCTCGCCGGTCTTTAATCTCATACTCCCTGCAGTAATATCATCGTTAATCTGAATACCTAATGCTACATACGTCTTAGCAGCAAACATTGCCAGATGACCACCATTTAAGGAAATCGGTGCATTAACTACTATATCCCCTCTCGCATCCAATGTAAGGTGGCCATCTCCCGTGTTTGTAATACCAGCATTAACAGATATATTTCTGTACGCATAAAGCTCAAGTCCGTACAAACTTGCCCAGCTAACTGAGTCGGCCACTGTAATATCACCTGGGCTACCCCAGTCTCCATCGGTATTTAGAGATACAAAATTAACGTTAAGCTGATTTCCAAGCCAAACTGCATCAATCCAGCTTGTGCCTTCAGTGCCAGGACTGACATTGCTGATCCATACATCAACAGGGTCGAGCAATAAAGTGCCCGCCAGCCCAGCCGAGGCACTCAAGTCAGCTATTGAATTAAGTTCAATACCTTCAAGCCCAGAAAGTTCCATAAAACCGCCATCGCCGGATTCTGTCCCGCCTTTGGCCTCTGCGATTGCACCGTCGGCAAGTACCGCCTTGCCGGCAGAGTATGCGATAATCTCTCCGCCATCGCCGTTTGTACCGGCGTTTGCAGTTGTTACGCTCTCGCTGCCAAGAACGACGAGTTCATTAGCAGTAATATTGATAGTTCCGCCATCACCTGCCGTGGCGTCTGCGGTAACTGTACCGAGCTGGCTCGCGCGTTCGGCGGCTTCAATAACAACCGAGCCGCCAGTAGTGCCGGAAACATCTATCATACCGGTATTGATAATTTCATCAGCCACAAGAGTAACACTGCCGCCTCTCGCCGAAAGCGTACCTGCGTTAGCAAGAAGCGGACGGGCAAGAACATCGCCGGCAACCGCGAAGAATATCTCCCCTCTGTCAGCGACGACTGTACCGGTATTGGTAATCTCCGCATCAATGGCCGGCTGACCGCCGGCAGGTGTAACTGTATCAACTTCTACGACAATACTGCTGCCGGTTCTGTTCAGATAGACCTTGTCTCCAGCGCCCATTATGACATATCCATCGGGGCAGTTGATTTGGCCGGCGTTGATAACCTGTTTGCCAACCAGATAGACGCTCTCAGCGGAAATTTGGCCGCTGTTGCTTACCGTGCCATCTCCGCCGATGAATTCATATTGCCCCGAAAGGAAACTCGAGTCGGACATATTCAGGGCAGAGGCGACGAGTTGGTTAACATTGATTTTCGCCGACCCGCCTATCATCACACCAGCAGGATTTATGAAGAAAACCCTGCCGTTAGCCAGAAGTGTTCCATCAATCATTGTCGGGTTTGCCGAGAGTATTCTGTTCAGTATAGAGGCCTGGCTGGAGGGCTGGATGAACTGTACCGTTTCAGGGACGCCGATATTAAAACTGCTGTAATTAACTATCGACTGGTCTGAGGCAGTTATTGCCGTGTAGTTACCGTTCTGGTCAAAGGTAACATTTCCATTGATTACCTGTGCACCTTCCGGGCCCGCAATGAGAAGCGGAGCAGTTGTGCTAAAAAGCATACAGAACACTAAAAAAGATGCTGTAATGCGTCTGAAGTAATATCCTCTTGAAAATTTTGACCAATTTTTCATAATTTACCTCCTTATCTAAATACTAAATAGACTCATGTTACCATCGATAGACAAAAGTAAAATTCCATCTCCCTGTGCCAGTGTCCGTATCGTCAGTACCTCTCAGCGGATAGCCGTAATACACAGCCGCGTCGAAATTTTCGCCGAGTGTAATAGCGGTTCCGACACCTATGGAACTAAGCTCCTCTATTTTCTTTTCACCAGCGACTGGACTTTTTGTTACTGCCCTTCCGAAATCAAAAAAGCATAGCAGTGCCAATTTTTTGAGCCATTTTTCTTCGCCGGACTTATCTGACTGGTCCTGGCCGTCACTGCCAGCGAGCCCGTGTTTTACAATGTCAAATTCATATTGAGTCGAGAAAAGCAACCCGCCATCAGCAACAACTTCATCTTCCTGGTAACCCCTGACGGTGTACAATCCGCCAAAAGTAGTCAGCTTTGAAGGAGCAAGCCTTTCATTGGATGTTATCCATCGAATAGAACTGTTCAACAACTGAACCTTGTTGGTATCCAGATATTGCGTTCGCCCCGCTGAAACTGTATAAATACTAAAATCAGGATCTGTATTCGTGCGTGCTTTTTGGAAGTCGGCTGTGCTTGAACCGCCAACACTCTGAACACGGTTAAATGCAATTGAGCTGTTTGAGCTGTCGTCTGAATGATAGAGTTCGGCACCAATTGACCATAGGTCCATATCGATATCGGTAGCAAGTGCCCGGAACAGGGACGGGGTAACCTTACTGTTTTCGTGGCCCAGAGAAGTTATAATATCAATGCCCCATTTATCTTTTTGCACCGCCGGCACTCGCAGTATCGAACCATAAAACGTACCATTACCTATAAAATCTATCCCGCCGCCGCCACTTATATCGAATTCATTTTTACCGCCATATAGAGTTAATCTTATACCTGGGTCAAATACCGGCAGTTCGTAACTTGCGAACATAGAATAGTTATCGTTAGCAGTCTCCGGCGCTACCTGGTACATAAGATTTAATCTATCATCTATTCCTGTCAGGTTTGTATTAACAACGCCCAGTCTCGGCGCCCATTGCCTCTCCTTTACACCGGAATCATCAACCTGAACATAATAGTGCCACGGTTTTGCCTCATAAACATCATACGCTAACGCAAGCGTATCCGGTTCGGACCCTCTCGATATAACCGCAGAAACATATCTGTCCGGGTTGCGGTTGAGTGCATTGACAAATGCATCGAGCTTGTCCTGCTTTATTACCTGACCGGTTTTCACAGGGGACCATTGGCGGATTACAGATTCGCGAAGGATTGGCTTTTCGGATCGCTGCCTTTTGAGATCGTAACTGTTGACAACAATTTCGGCAACCTTAGCTTCAACAATTTCTATAGGGAGGATATTGTCAACAAAACGGTTGCCATCCTGCAGCGCCTGGGTGGAAATATAAACATATATCCCTCCATATCCGCTGGCTTGATAGGCCTCCAAAAGATACTGAACAAAACCCTGCATCGTCCTTCTGGACACTTCACGAGGCTCGCCCGGATTTGCAATCACAGCCTTGATGCTTTTCATGTCGTAAAGGTCACCCCGCTCGGCCTGGGCATCTGAAACTTCCGAGATATTATACACATCGGGAATATCTGCAAGCAGTTCTTCCGTAGATACCAAAGAGTTGCCGCTTATCTGCAGCCGCTCAATCGTGAAACGGTCGCTGGTATCTTCGGGAAGCGCCACGGCGGCAGGTTGACCGGACTCCTGAGCGGCAGATTCAATTTTCTTTACTGCCTGTTTTTTTTCGTCCTTCTTTACTTCTACGCGCTTTCTACCAGGGACAATTTCAATCTCCTCGACTGCTGCATTAGCTTGATAAATGCAAATACCCCATGCCGCCAACAGAAAAACTGCTAAATACCTCAGCCGTATCACACTATTCATATAATTCTCCTTATTAATCCCAATCCATTGGAAAAATCCCGTCAACACCGCAAAACAAAGCAGTATGAAGGATAAAACAGCAGCCAACCAGAACTCCAACCCGCAAAAAAACCCAACAAAGGCCGATATTGCCACCACAAAATACCAAAGACCGTATTATGCACAAAAAAACTGAAAAAGTAAAGAAAAAAATGGATTTCAAACTATTATTCCTCGTTATCAGTACTGATACTGCATTTTTGGCCCTATTTGCTGAAATAAGTTATATGTTCTCATTATTGGCAATTTCAAAAAAAACTTGTTCGTATTGCTGATTTGATGTATATTCTCGCACAAAACGAGTATCATCTACATTGGAGGCAGTTACATGGCTAATACAAAAATAATCATCTCAAGCCCCAAGGGCACTAAAGAGGCTTTCGTTTGCCCTGCCGGTGTAACACTCGGTCGAAGCGTAAATTGTGACATTATTCTCGGCCATGACAATGTATCTCGCCAGCACGCCAGAATCTCGCAGGATCCTTTCGGCAGATGGATTATCGAGGATCTCAAGAGCCACAATGGGATATTCATCAACGGTAATCGTGTCGAGGCTCAAGCCATCCAGCCTGGCGAGGAAATAACAATCCCCCCATTTACCCTGTCTCTAAAAGAAGAAACCGACAGGCACATAACTTCACTTACGACTATGAAAACCTCAATATCGGTTGTCGATAAAGGTCTGGAGGAAAACATAGTTGCCTACCGCGCCGATGAGTCCACCATTCTATCCGCAGAATTGATGCAAAACCTTAACGAACTTACCAGCCGGCTGCTTGAACTGTCCAACCCTGCAGAATTATATGCCCAGGCATGTCTTTCGCTGGCGAGCAAACTGGATACTCTCGTCGCCATCGTCAGACTTCCCAACGCAACCCAGCCACTTCCACCGACACCGGACATACTTGCCTGCAATTTCGGCTCCGCAATTGCCGGTGAGACAGATTTTGATGCCACTGGTTTACACTTTTCAAAACGCGTACTCGAAGCAGTTCGCTCGAAAGATGCGCCGGTAATGGCAAGCAGCGGTCCAACTGGAGATAAAAAACTTGCCCTGACCGTCGTCGATACACACAAACCGCATATCGTTTTTTCGGCAAGGGTAAACGAGTTCGATGAAATGGTCGATGCACTCTATATAGATGTACTCGAAGATAAATCGGCAAAGGAAATGTTCGATTTTGTCGAAGCCGTTGCCAGGCAGGTAAATTTTGCACAGAAAAGCCTCTTCCTGACAGAACTGAAAAAGCAGGAAAAGGCACTAAGAGAGGCTAATATCCAGCTCAAGGAAAAGGATCGCGTAAAGGATGAGTATGTCTCCAGAGTTACACACGACATCAAGGGCCATCTTAGTGCAATACAAAGCTGTCTGCACATAGGAACGGACAAGGCCTTCGGTACACTTAACGATAAGCAGTCAGATTTCTTAAGCAGGGCATCCAAACGAACCGCTCAACTGACCGACTTTGTTAAAGAACTGCTGAACCTGACCAAAATGAGATTAAGCGGAGAGTTTGAAACCACTCCGTTTTCGCTGCCGAGTACAATAGAAAAATCCGTTGCCGCCGCCCAACAGAAAGCAAACGATAAATCCATAACGCTTACTTCCAATATCGATTCTTATATCGATTTGATTACCGGCAACCAGTTTTCAATCAATGAGGTTATAACCAATCTTCTCTTTAACGCGGTCAAATATACTCCGGAAGGAAAAACCGTTCATCTGGAAGCCAAAGATATTGGCGATGAAATTCAGCTCGATTTCACAGACACCGGTATCGGCATACCCGCCGAAGAGTTGGGAAATGTTTTTGACGAGTTCTTCCGGGCCACAAACGCCAAGAAAAGTGGTCAAGAAGGTACCGGGCTGGGCCTTTCGATAGTAAAACAAATCGTCGAAAGACACCGCGGCAGGCTCTCGGTTACAAGCGAGCAAGGCGAAGGCTCAACTTTTACCGTAATATTACCAAAAGATGCCAGCGGCAGTTGATTTCTCTTTTGTATCAACCGGTTTTCGTGTAGAATGCGAAGTATGAGAGATCCAAACGAGGAACAATTCAGCCAATACTGGCGGCAAACCGAGGTTATTCGGGAATATCAACAGATTCTCTACACCTTCGGCGATATGAAACTGCCGTATGTTTTTTTGTCTGAACACAACTCCTATAACGACAGAACCGTCGTCCGCAAAGGCATTATCCTTATCCAGAAACCGAATATTCTTCTGCCGGGGCGGTCATCCGGTCCGACATTCGGCGAAGGATTTGACGACTTCAGCGCACTTAGTCCGGATGCGGCATTTATTATCCGGTCGATGGGGCTGCCGTATTCGGAGGTTACTAATAAGTGGCTGACTAAGGATTCCATTGAGTACGGAAGGCTCCAGCCGACTATCGACAAATTCGCTGATAAACTCGAACAACAGGAAGATACCGATACCGGCCTGATCAAAGGTGCGCAGGACGGGGTGGATATCGCGTTGATGAGATACTCAATCGGACTTATGATAAAATCTGCCCCGGAAAATGTCCACCAGTTCTTTGAGCATTTAAGAAGGCAAGACGCCGGGCCAATCAGGCCGAATGAAACCATTACCGATGAGGACATACAAAGATTGTTCGGGTAACAAGACGCAAGCACTAAGGTTGATTGTCTAGCCGCTAATGAAAGATTTCTATGGCAATAAGCATAATTGATTATGGTGTTGGAAATGTTCGAAGCGTCATCAACGCTGTCAGTTACATCGGCTGCGAGGTTGAGGTTAGCTGCAACCGGGAGGATATTGAAAAGGCCGACGGCATAATCCTGCCCGGCGTTGGTGCCTGCGGTTACGCTATGGAAGTGTTGGGCGAACTCGCTGAAACGATAAAAAGAGTTGCATTAGCCGGAAAACCGCTGTTGGGGATTTGCCTTGGTTTTCAATTGCTGTTTGATGAAAGTCTTGAGCATGGCAGGCATAAGTGTCTTAGCCTTATAGACGGGCAGGTCGTTCCAATTCCGCCGGGCAGAACAATACCGCACATGGGATGGAACAAGGTAGAAGCTCCTGATGGAATGGATTTGTTCGCGGGACTGGACGGGCCGAAACATTTTGCATTCGCCAACTCATACTACGCCACCGTTACCGACCCTGCCGCAACAGTTGCCTTCGCCGACTACGGTGTTAAAATGGCCGTATCGGTGCAGAAGGGCAATATCTTCGGCTGTCAGTTCCATCCGGAAAAAAGCGGTACCGATGGACTTGCCGTACTGAGAAACTTCCAGCGTATTTGCAAAAGGTCAACCATCTGATGCTGACTAAAAGAATCATACCGTGTCTGGATGTTAAAGATAACCGCGTAGTCAAAGGCGTTAATTTTCTTAACCTGCGTGATGCCGGCGACCCGGTCGAATTGGGCGCTCGCTACAGCCGGGATGGTGCAGATGAACTTGTCTTTCTGGATATTACCGCGACTATCCGCTCAAAAAAAACTATCGTCGAACTTGTAGAAAGGGTTGCCGAAAATGTTTTCATTCCGTTTACCGTTGGCGGCGGCATTACAAAGGCCGACGAAATCGGTCTGCTGCTTCGGAGCGGAGCAGACAAATGCTCCATCAATACCGCAGCGGTTGAAAACCCGGATCTGCTTACCGAGTCCGCCCAGCGGTTCGGCAATCAGTGTGTAGTCCTTGCGATAGATGCCCGGCGAACAAAGGGCAAAAAGAACAAGTGGCATGTTACCGTAAAGGCCGGCTCCGAACCGACCGATATTGATGCGGTCGAATGGGCGGTAAAGGCTCAACGGTTGGGGGCCGGCGAAATACTGCTTACATCAATGGATTCCGACGGCACAAAAGAGGGTTACGACATTGAACTTACCGCCGCTGTCGCCGGCGCGGTCGATATACCCGTCATCGCATCAGGTGGCGCCGGAACCCTCGAAAGCCTTGCCGATGTTTTCAAACGAGGCAAAGCTGATGCGGTACTGGCAGCGTCAATCTTCCATTACAACGAGTATTCGATAAAGCAGGTTAAGGATTTTCTGGCAAATAACGACATCGTTGTAAGAGGTGTTTAGAAATGCACAAAAAGTGAAAGGGATTTAATGGACAACCAGAATTGCCCACAAATAAGTGTTCTCGATCCGATAGGCGCGGCGCTTGAAAAAACAAGTACCATACTCTTTAAGCCGTTTGACTTTACAAAATGGTTTGCTATCGGTTTTTGCGCCTGGCTGGCTACGTTGTGCCAGGGAGGTGGTTTTCACTTCAATTTTAATTCCCCTTTCGGCAATACAAACAGAGGAGGTATTTCGCTTGAACAGGTTCAGGAGTTCGTTTTAAGCCATCTGCCACTGATAATAGGTATCGGTTCGGGTATCTTTATTGTGTCTATAATAATCGGAATCGTCTTTTTATGGCTAAGCAGCAGAGGCAATTTTATGTTCCTTAGCTGCGTCGCTCAAAACAAAGCAGAGGTCAAATTGCCCTGGGACAAATACCGGCAGGAAGGTAACAGCCTGTTTCTGTTTCGTCTTGTGGTATCTGTTATAAGTTTTTTTGTTTTCATAATACTTGCCGGCATAGCAGGGGTATTGATATTTACATTCAGGAAAAATGGGATGGATATGATTGTACTGCTGGTAGGTGGACTCATAGGATTAGGCGTCGTGGTCCTGCCGGTAGGTCTGCTGTTTTCAGTTTTCATCAAATCCACATTCGACTTTGTCGTCCCTATTATGTACCTCCACAGAATAACCTGCACGCAGGCATGGGGAAGGTTCTGGGAACTGCTGAAAAGTAACATTGGAAAATTCTTACTTTACTTTCTCTTCCAGATTGTAATCGGGATGGCTATTGGTGCGATTACCTTTGCAGCTGTGCTGGTAACCTGCTGCTGCGCGGCTTGTATTATGGTAATTCCATATCTTGGAACTGTACTGGTGCTGCCGTTACTTGTTTTTACGAAGTCATATTCATTATGCTACCTGCGCCAGTACGGCAGTGATTTCGATGTATTCGCGGTAACTGCCCTGCCGGAGCCGGAAATCATCAGCGAATAACAGAACGACCTAACCAGCCTCCGCTACGCTGGCGTGCTTTTTTATCAGTGCCAGATTCCTGATATAGATTAGTATCTGCAAAGCGAAGGCAAGTATCAACACCGGCTTTTCGATATGGACAGAATAGACTAACAATATCAAACTCCCTATGACCGACATATACCAGAATGCAATCGGGATGTGTGATTTCTTTTTAATCTCGCTGATAATCCATTGCAGGATAAACCTGCCGCCGAAGATTGCCTCACCGACAAAAGCCGTCGCCTCCCAGTAAGGGTCCCTTGCAATTGGGTTTATAATGTATGTTCGCACCAGTTCCATTATTGCATCAACCATATCTATTCTCCACAAAAGTCATTTTCGCCTGCCACTATATCATAAACCAATTCACTGCCGAAATCAAAGACGCATACAAAATTCAACTAAATTTATCGCCGGCGGTATTGTCCCCCCAGCCGTTTGCCGATATACTATGCCTATGGCATTATCACAACGGAACAAACATGTTCTTCGAGTCCTTGCGGTTTACTGGCCGGCATTGTTCGTCGCTACCCATATTCCGGTACCTCAATTCGTAGGCAAAGTCGGTATGTCCGATAAAACCCTTCATGTCATAGCGTATCTTATCCTTATCTTCCTCTGGTGGACGACAATCAGCCCTGGCGAGAGGGTCAACTGGAAAAAAGCGAAGGTCTGGGCGACACTTGCCCTGATGGTATGGTACGGTGCGATGGATGAATGGCTCCAGCATTTCGTAGACAGAGGTCCGAGCGTATATGATTTTTACGCCGACCTTGCCGGAACCGTCGGCGGACTTGCGATATTAACCGTATTTGGCTTCTGGCCGGCAATGCTGACATTTTCGGCGATATTGATTTTTATGTTCACCAATCTCACCTGCGTTGATTTGATCGGCACAAATATCTTTACAAATACCGCCTTTCACTTCGCCGCCTATGCAGGTTTCAGTCTGGTGTGGATTCAGTTCATGAGCCGATTTATTGCTTTCGGTTCTAATCGGTCGAAATGGCTTGTAATCGCAATTGCAGGGCCAACAGTTTTGCTGGCAATCGTAAAAGCCGGCTCACTTGCCCTTGGCAAAAGTGTATGGCTGATGGACTGTATCCCCGCAATTGCCGCAATAATTTCCGCGGCCGCCGTTGCTGCAATTGCAGGGGTGCCGTTCAGAAATAAAACTATGGAAACGGCCTATACAACGGATCGCCAACAAGAACCATCTGCCAGGAGTTAAACGGTTTTGTTCGGTAATATGCCTCAACAATGCAGCTTCCATTTAACAGAAGCCTGCTCACAAATTTATCCGGCTTTGGAAACGCACTCAAATAAGGTTCAGCCACCGGGCCGATGGTAACCGCCGCACCATCCACCAACAGGGATGGACACCACTGACTGCTGGCAGGGTCACGAAGATTTATCGCCTCAAAACTTGCGATATGATATGCGATAGCACCATCGACAAAACCGAAAGCATCGATATAATTTTCCAAACTGTACCACCCGCAATACACCGCCGTTTGCGGACAAGTGCCAGGGGCAAACAAAGATGGTTGTTTATCCAGTACCACCTTCATTTTCCCATACCTCTCGAACAATTCAGATGCCTTTACAAGCGACTCGTCATATTCCGCGAATAGAGGTTTGCCGGGCTTTTTAGCTGAATGGCCGGAATCTATGTACACCCTGCCCTTAAGCCCGTCTCGCTCAGCGGCAATCGCCTTATCGACAAGTCCGATAGCGATATTTTCACCAGGCCCATCAAGACGGGCAACCATCATCGTCTTTGTACCGATCCATAGCGTCCGTGCGGCCAGCTCGTTCGGCTGCCATCGGTACAATTCATAATCATCAAAGTTTACCATCGACAATTCGCTGTCGACAGAGGCGTTCGTTTCAACCCCCTTAATGTTGTCTATGTCGCTGCTTGCCCGCAGCAGCATACCCTTTAGCCCCGTAACCTTTTGCATCGCCGCATAAAATCCGTCTTTTATCCGTCTGGCAAAATCCCACTGCTGCTTCTGGGCACGGTTTATAATCCTTGCACTCTTTTCAAATTCAGTGCTCCCTAACGAATCTCTCTCAACTACAATACCAATCGCTCTCAACCTCTGGTGTCCGCTGAATCCATAAATTTTTGCGTGCAGCTTTTTCCACAACTCCATCTGCTGGAGCCTGTAAGATTCGTCCGGCAATGCCTGAACCTTCCGCCTGGCCTTTTCGACATAGGAATCTATTTCGGTCAAAAGTTTATTCATCGCTACTGGTTTGGCATCATTGGCTTTGACCAGGCCGGTCATAGATTCCAACTGCTCGACGGCCCATCTCAGCCTGTCCTCTTCGCTATCGATCAGCCGCTGCAACTGGTTGGCGATTTCCTGCTTATTTTTAACAACCCCCCTTGACCCAACTTTATACGGCACGCCATAAACTGTCAGCAGGCATTTTATCTGCCCGATAAATTCAGTCTCGGTAAGTTTCTCACGAACCGGAGCGGCGATATACTTTTCGTACCCCGCCCTGCTGATACTGTCAGCTAAAGGCTCGGAGAGATTCAGCTTTAAAATATGTCCAGCCGGCACATTACGCATTCGGCAGTAGTGTTCGGCGATTCGCAGGGATGCGGGATTGTTACCATTGGCAACGATAAGGATCTGGTCGGCCTCCAGCGCAAATACCGCACAAGAAACAACCAACAGCAGTAAAACTATCGCTCTAATCCTCATTACCATTCTCAACTAAACTTTAGAGAACCTCTAAACAATCATTTTGGCCGTTAAGCGAAATAGATGTTTTGGGGGTCATACAATTTCTATGCTTTAAAACATAAACCTGGTTCCAATAATTAATCTTGTTCCCTGTTTGAGTTGAGACCCCTTTTGGTCCTGCCATACAGGAAATTGCAAGAGAGCTTCCAGGATAAATGACGACTTTGTAAATTTAAGCCCAGGTGAAATAAAGAAAAGAGATTCTCCTGTATTGGAAACATCGTGTCCGCTTGATCTATCAGGCAAAACATGGCTATAGTTAAATTCTAATACAGGTGTCAAAGAAGTGTCTGCTTTTCCATCAATACTGAACTGATGAGCTAATGCCAAATCCACAGATAATTCGTTGCCGGGGTCCAGGCCATTTCTGCCTCTGTCGGCAAAACCATTCCATTTATATGATATATTAAAATCTGATGCCCATGGGCCGCTTCGCCATGATGTAAACAGCCCTGGCTGCAAGTCCCATGTCTCTGAACCAAAATCATTATCTCCTGTTGGAAACTCCAGCCCAAGAGTCGAGGCAATACCGAAAGTGTATTCACGGGTATTACGCCGAAACAGCTTATACTTACCGAGGACAAACAAATCGCCTAATCCAGTATCCCTGCTAACAGAGCCAGCCATAGACATTTTACGGTACTTTACTCTTTGCCTTGCCATAAACGTCAGATCGGGCCTGAATCCATACGCTACAACAACCGGAAACACATAGGTGTCCATCTCTTGATCCATAGGTGTCGGGTCGTCTTTACGATGCATATAACGAAACTGTGTCCGGATGATCCAGCGGTCCTCGGGCGGCGTAAGTCCCGCATCAACACTGATACCAGCGGCACCTGCATTTTGCGAAAGCAGTGCATTTATTGTCGCACATAGCAAAATCATCAGTAGCGATCTTTTCATTTTTGGAATTCCTCCTGACAGACTATTTAATTCGATTTCCGGGAGTAAAATTTGATCGCTTGATCGCATCATAAACGTCTTCATCTTTCAATTCAACTCCGGGACGAACCGTAACTACCAGTTGCTTTTGCAGCCAATTGGCCTCTGAATCCTGAATGGCTGGGATTTTATTAACAAGTTTTTCCAGGCCCCCATGACAGCCGGGACAATTCATTCCGAACACCTCATAGGCTCGAGTTTCAGAGGCTTCCATAGATTCTACAACCAAATTCCGTTCTGCGTCATTGCAGCCAATCCCGCAAAATAACATTAAAAACAAAACCACATATCGTACCATACTGTTATCTCCTTCCTTATATTGACCCTAATGCTTTTTTTCTATCGCCACATTCTACCCCACCCTAGCCGAAATGTCAACCGTCAGCTACCCCGCCAGTTTTTTTGGTCCGGTTCTTTGGTTTTGGATTTGTTTATCGCATCTGCGGCATGTATCCAGCCAAATCCGATGTTTGATCCTTTTGGCCCCTGGTTCGGTCATCTTCGCGACAGCTAAAATCTTTTTGACCGCCCAGTCCCACCACCGTTCTTTAACATTATTTGTCATACTGTCTGACATTTTAACTCTCCCTGGAATTTTACTCGTCAAACATGAGTGAATCCGTAAATACCATCTGGAACGCCGGCGAATGCGCCGTCTCAAAATGCTCAATTTTTTGCGCTAAACCGGCGGCTAACTGTCTGAAATGACTGCTCAGAAGTATCAGCCTTGCGCCTGCGCCCGCGGCATTACCAACAAAATTGATTCGTGAAATATCCACAGCCGGCAGCATCCCGATCCGGACCGCACTTTTCCGCCTGATATAGTTACCAAAGGCACCTGCAAGAAATATCTGCTCAATATCACTCTCCTCAACCCCCATCTCTTTTACCAAAAGTTTGATCCCCGCCCGTATGGCGGCCTTTGCAAGCTGGGCCTCGCGAATGTCCTGCTGGGTCAGCATAACAGGGTCGCAGTCGTTGTCTTCATTGGCTGCCAGTACGAACGCCCCCTGTCCGTTATGCTGAATGAACCTTTTCAAAATTGCATCAGGTATTTTGCCCTTGACTTCATCAGCACCGACAAATCTTCCTGTCACCTCAATCAAGCCCAAATCAAGAATCGCCGCCAGTGCATCTATCAGTCCGCTTCCGCATATCGTTTTTGCCGGCAGAGAGCCTATCACATCCAGCCCTATATCATTATCATTTACTATCACCCGCTCTATCGCCCCGGCCGATGCCCGCGAGCCCTGGCTTATCCTTGCCCCTTCAAGTGCCGGTCCCGCCGCACAGCTTGCCGCATACATCTTATCCTTCGTCCCTAAAACCAGCTCGCCATTGGTACCGATATCGACCAGCAGACTCATTTTTTCGACGCTGTCCATACTAACGGCAAGTGCCGCCGCCATCGTATCAGAACCGATGAAGCCGGCAATATTTTCTATCGTATGAACATTGCCTGATGGTCGGATATTTATCCCCATCTCCTTTGCGTTCCTGTCGACCGCATCAAGTGAATGTGCCGCATAGGGCATTTGTCCGAGCTGGGCAACCGGAAACTTCAGGAGCAGATGGCTCATCGTGGTATTACCAGCGGCGACAATTTCATAAATGTCGTTACTGTCAATACCGGCCTTTTGGCAGAGTTGAGCTATCAGCGAATTTATGCATTCGATAATAATCTCATTCAGCCTGTCATAGCCCTCCTTGATCGCGGCATAGCTTATCCTGCTGATAACATCATCACCACAGGCGATTTGCGGATTCTCAGCTGCTGCCTTTGCCTTAACAGAGCCATCGGAAAGGTCCATCAAACCGGCTGCTACGGTCGTTGTCCCTATATCGATGGCTATTCCGTACTTTGCGACATCTTTGTCTGTCTGCCGAATACCTTCAAGTGCAGGCGGATCGATTTCGAGCTTTCGCTCAATTCCGGTTTGCAGTATTCGCTGAACAGCGAATCTTGACTCGTCAGGAACAATAATGGTAATATCGCTATCAATGTGATACTGGCATGCGTGGACCTTTTCGCCGCTGTCCTCCAGCAAAACCGCGCACTTTCCACAGGTACCGGCCCCGCCGCAAACGGCGTTAAGGATTATTCCCACTCGGGCGGCCGCCTCAAATATGGTCGCACCAGCGTGGACAGATATGGTTCTATCGTCAGGTTTGAAAGTAACACTATAATGTTTCATCGCAGCATCCGCTCAGCCACAAATCTCAACTGATTTTGTGCCGGACTTTCCAGCGGGCACGCCGCTTCTTACTGCCGACCTTGCGTCTGCGTCTTGGTTTGGCCATTAAATTCTCCAGAACATTTCTTTTACAATCTTGCCACGGCCTGCTATAATATGCGATAGCAAATGCGAATGCAAGAAAAAGTAGAGTTTTTTCTCTTAATCGAGACCGATCCATGATCCAGTGTAAAGACTGTGAACTGTGCGAAATCGCCGCTGACGGGCGAAAAACCTTCAAATGCGACCCATTCAGCACCATTAAGGAGCCTGAATGCCTGGCAAAAATGCAGCTTTTGCGAATGGAAATGCTGCTGGCAAGTTTCAGGACGATGCTCAAATGGTACGACAAAATGGGGCCAATGCAGAAAAAAATCTTTAAATATGTCCAGAAAGAACTCGACGACATCGACGAATCCGACAAGTGGAAAACCGACGAAGACGATGACGAAGATGACTTTCCCGAACCGCAGGGGTATGTTTGACCCACCCTACTTTGTCTCTATGTTTGCGCCGAGGGATTTCATCAGTTCGGCATAGTCGGGGAACGTTACACTTACGGCTTCGGCGGTGTCTATCGTCGTCTTACCATCGACGGCCATACCTGCTATGCTAAGTGCCATAACAATTCGATGGTCGCTAAAGCCGTTGAGATTTGCGGCCTTTGGCAGCGAGCCGTGAATGATAATTCCGTCCGGCAGTTCCTCGGTCCTTACGCCCATCCTGGCAAGCTCGCCAGCCATGCATTTTATCCTGTCGGTCTCCTTGCTGCGGGCCTGCGGTACATTGTAAAACTTCGTAGTACCCTTTGCGAAAGCGGCAACCACAGCCATTGCGGGCAAAGCATCGGGGGTTCTGTTCATATCGATATCGGCAGCTATAAGCGGAGAACCTTTAACAATAACATTACCCTTTTCAATCATTATGTCAGCACCCATTTGGCAAAGATAATCGGTGACTGCCTTGTCCGGCTGACTGTCTGAGAAATCAAGGCCGGTGAGAGTTATATCGGCATCGAGTATCGCGGCGGCACAAAGGAAAAATGTTGCGCTTGAAAAATCGGCTGGTATTGCGTAATCAAACGGTTTGTATTTCTGGCCGCCCTTAACCATAAATCTTCTCATCTGTTCATTTTCATATTCTATTGCCTGACTATCGAGCCAATCAAGAGTTATCTGGACATAGTCTGGCTCGTTTAGCAAACTGACATTTATTTCACTGTCGCCGGCTGCCAGCGGAGCAGCCAGGAGCAGGCTCGAAAGATACTGGCTGGTGAAACATTCAATCGTTGTCGAGCCGCCTGTGAGCCTGCCGGATACAATAACGGGCGGGGTGCCGTTGTTGTTTTTGGATACTGCTCTTGCGCCCAAATCGTTGAGCGATTTTAGCAGTGGACCGACTGGCCGGGAACAAATCTGCGAATCACCCGTCAATTGGATACTGTTATTTGAGTCTATAAGTGCAGCAGTTGAAATAGCCAAACGAATGGTTGTGCCCGAATTGCCAACATCTATTTGCTCCTGTGGTGCGATTACCTTGCCTGCTGTTCCCGTTATGGTCCATGCCTTTGGGTTGGAAGTGTCAATCTTAGCACCAAACGCTTTATAACAGTTTACCGCACTGATGGTATCGTCAGAGACAAGGGGGTTTCTTATCGTACTTTTGCCATCGGCCAGGGCCGCTATAGCGACCGCCCTGATAGTGTGCGACTTAGAGCCTGGTATGGCCACGGTTCCGTTCAAACTGGATTTCCTGGTTATCATTTTCATAGTAAATTGTGCAGACAGAGCCGTTCTGAGTTATAGATACACCTTGTCCATCATTCGCGGAAAGGCAATGCACTGGCGAATGTGCTTCTCTCCGGTGATCCATGCGACGGTTCGCTCCACACCTAATCCGAATCCGCCGTGCGGGACCGAGCCGTATTTTCGCAGGTCGAGATACCATTGGTAACTTGCCGGGTCGTAACCTTCGTGTTTAATTTTGTCCAGCAGAATGTCATAATCATCCTCTCGAACCGAACCACCTATAATCTCGCCGAAACCAGCAGGGGCGAACATATCGAAATTCTCGACAACCTTATCATTTTCCCCGTCAACCTTCATATAGAATGCCTTGGCGGCACCGGGATAGTGTGTTATGAAAACGGGCTTATCGTGCATAAGAGAGATGATCGTCTCATCTGAGCCGCCGAGATCCCTGCCCCATTGAAAATTAGCGGCAAGAGCGGCATGTTTGGGATTGTTCTCGATTTTTACATTCAACTCGCCGAGTTCAGCCTGCAGGTCAACTATCTGAGAGGCGAGCTTTTCCATTTTCCACTTTTTGCCGCCTGCGGACTGCTGTTTTTCAAGGTCTGCCAGTTCCTTTTCCAACTCTGTCTTTCGGGTTTGGAATTCTTCCAGCTGGTTCTTCATAAAGTCCGCGGTTTTTCGGCTGGTGAGAATTTCCGCGGCCTCTGTATAAGTAAGTCGCGGGAAAGGAGTCTTGATCTTTTCAAGCGAAGCGATATCGCCGCCGAGAGTTTCAAGTTCGCTTCGGTGTTTGGAAAGTACTGTCCGGGCGATGAATGATACGAAATTTTCCGCCAGTTCGAGCAGGCCGGGCAGGTCGATATAAGCTACTTCCGGCTCAACCATCCAGAATTCGGTAAGGTGTCTCCTGGTCTTGCTCTTTTCTGCGCGGAATGTCGGCCCGAAACAATAGACCTTTCCGAAACTCATCGCAGCGGATTCAAGATAGAGCTGGCCGGTCTGGGTCAGGTGGAGCGGTCTTCCAAAATAGTCAATCCCAAATAGAGTCTGCTCGCCTTCGCCGGCAATGGTAGTAAATATCGGTGTATCAACAAGGGTAAAGCCATTGTCGTTAAAGAACCTGCGAATCGCATCTATGATGGTGTGGCGCACCCTGCCGATACACCACTGGCGACGGCTGCGCAAATGCAGATGCCGCTGCTTGAGCAAAAAATCAACTCCGTGGGCCTTGGGCGTGATGGGATAGTCGTTTGTCTGGCAGATTACTTTCGCATCGATAACAGCTAACTCGTATCCGCCGACACTTCTTTCCTCTTTGCGGACAGAACCGGTTACGCTGAGCGAGGATTCATTGCCGAGCCGTTTTATCTGGTCAAAAAGTTCGTCAGAGACCTGACCCCTTTCGACGATGCATTGGCAAAGACCTGTGCCGTCACGGACAATTAAAAATTGTACCTTGCCGCTTGACCGGCTGTTATAGAGCCAGCCGAATAAACTGACTTCCTTGCCGACATTATCTTTCAGATCGCAGATAGAGGTTTTGTTTGTCATTTGAATTTCCAACCAAAAATTTATATCCGTACTTTTACCACGATTTTACATACATCAGAACTGCCGCAACAGGCTCTGCCGGGAATGTGGCCATCTCCGGGGAATAGTATGCAGAACATTGACCGACAGACTTTCACACGGCTAAGCAAATCATGGTTTTTGTAAAAAACGACATCACCTTTTTCGTCATAAGGGACATCAATCTCAAGCGGGGCTATCGGGGCATAACCAATAGTTTCACAGCCAGCCGCGACAAACTGTATATCGATATATTTTTTATGTGCCTCAATTCTACCCTCTTCAATCGGAGCGGTACTGTATCGCTGAACCATATAATACAGTTTATCGCCATCAACATCGTATCTGCCATCGGCTTTATCGGCAATGGCGGGGTCCTTGAGGATTTCAAGAGCATCGTTAATCTTATCAGAGATACCAGCGTAAAGATTCGCATTTTCGAGTTTGTCAACTATCATTTTTACATTCCCAGTTTTTCACGTAAGTATGTTTTAATCTTATCGGCGGCGATCCTTGACTGCTCCATTGAGTCTCGCTGCCTGACGGTAACGGTTCCATCTTCCTTTGTCTGACCATCAACAGTAATGCAGAACGGAGTCCCGGCCTCATCCTGTCTGCGGTATCTTCTGCCAACAGCGCCCTTCTCATCGTAGAAGCAGGTAAACAGGCCTCTCAGGTCGTCATAGATGCTCCTGGCGATATCGGGCATACCATCTTTTTTGACCAGCGGGAAAATCGCCGCCTTTATCGGGGCAAGGTCCGGGTGGAAACGCAGCAGATTTCTGGTTTGGCCCTTTACTTCTTCCTCGTCATAAGCATCGACGAGAAAAGCAAGAGTGCTGCGGTCAATGCCGGCGCTGGGCTCGATAACATAAGGGATGTAACGATTCTTTTCCTGCTCATCGAAATATGACAGCGGGCCCTTGTGGTAATCTTCGGCCTCGTCCTTTAACTTGATCTTCGAGAGGTCGCCTTTGCTCTCGTACCAGCTGTTAAGTGTTCTCATTCCCCGCTGATGCTGGCGAAGGTCATAGTCGGTTCGGTTGGCAACACCCTCAAGTTCCTGCCAGTCGCCGGAGCCGAACGGGAAAAGATACTCCACATCGACACATCCCTTGGCGTAATGGGCAAGTTCGTCAGGAGCATGCTCTCGGAAACGGAGGTTCTCTTTCTTTATGCCAAGATTCAGGTACCAGTTAAACCGCTCCTGCTTCCAATGGTCGTACCAGTGTTCATCGGTGCCGGGCATGCAAAAGAATTCAAGCTCGGCTTGTTCAAACTCACGGGTGCGGAAGATGAACGCCTTCGTGGTAACTTCGTTGCGGAAACTTTTGCCGATTTGAGCAATACCGAAGGGAATCTTGACCCGTGTCGAATCGAGTACATTGCGGAAGTTGACGAAAATACCCTGAGCCGTTTCCGGACGGAGCCAGACCTTCATCGTATCGTCAACATTAGCACCCATTTGCGTCTCGAACATGAGCTTGAACGCCATAGGCTCGGTGAATTTTCCAACGGCTCCGCAGGCAGGGCATTTTTGGGAATCAAGAGAGCCTGCTGCGGCTGTGGCGGCCTCGGCGGAGACATGGGTTGTATGCTCGCCTTCTCCGCCGGCAAGGTGGTCAACTCTTGTGCGGGTGTTACACTTTTTGCACTCGACGATTACATCCTCAAATTTGTCGGCGTGGCCGGAGGCCTTCCATACCAGTGGATGCATGAGGATACTGCAATCCAGACCGACGACATCGTCGCGCATCTGAACAACCGATTTCCACCACGCGGCGCGGACATTTCGCTTTAGCTCGACGCCAAGCGGACCATAATCATAACAGCTTGCGAGGCCGCCGTAGATTTCACTGGACTGAAAAATAAAACCCCGCCTCTTACACAACGAGACAACATCGTCAAGTTTTGCCAATTTTGCCATAATACCTTTCCTGTTATTAAAACTGCGTGAAATAATCCAAAGAAGGCATTCTACACGAAATCGAGATTATTACAAGGGTTCATTGATTTGCTGTTTTATCTGGTTTAGAAGGTTAATCGCCTCGATTGGGGTCAGATTGTTTACATTCAGTTCGGTTAGTTTGTCCAAAACGCTCTTATGCTTCTGGACAAAGAGCGAATCGCCGCTGTCAGCTGTTCTGTGTTTGGCCAGGTGGTCGCCAGCGGCTTCCTTTGCGAATGTTGTGTCAAGGTCAGCCAGGATTTCAGCGCTTCTTTCGATAATCGCCCTCGGCAGTCCGGCCAGTTTGGCGACATGGATGCCGTAGCTTTTATCCGTTCCGCCCGGCAGGATTTTGTGCAGGAAGACCACATCGCCATCCCATTCCCGGACGGCTATATTAAGATTCTTGACATTGCTGAGCATCTGGGCAAGTACGGTCAATTCGTGGTAGTGGGTCGCAAAGAGAGTTCTGCACTTTATACTGTTGGCGATATGCTCAGTGATGGCCCAGGCAAGAGAAAGGCCATCGTGAGTGCTGGTGCCTCTTCCTACTTCGTCGAGTATGACCAGAGATTTATCGGTGGCGTTGTTGACGATATTTGCGGTCTCTGTCATCTCGACCATAAAAGTTGACTTGCCAGCGAGCAGTTCGTCAGAAGCCCCGACGCGAGTGAATATCCTGTCAACAGTGCCGATGGTCGCTGCCTTTGCCGGAATAAATGAGCCGATCTGGGCCATCAATACCAAAAGAGCGGCTTGGCGGATGTATGTACTTTTGCCAGCCATGTTCGGACCGGTAATGATAGCGACGATGCCGGAATTCTTTGCAAGCTCAGTATCGTTCGGCACGAATTCGCTGCCAAGGGCGGTGGCCAGTACGGGATGTTTGCCATCGGCGATGTTAAGCTCAACGCCATTGGTTACCGTCGGGCGAATATAACTTCGCTGGCGAGCAAGGTATCCCAATGCGACAAGGCAATCGCAGGTCGCGATAGTATCGGCAAGAGCCTGTAGGCGACTAATATATTTTACACATTCTGAGCGAATCTGCTCGAAGAGTCTGCCCTCAAGCTCAATCGACCTGTCGCGGGCAGTAAGGACCTGCTCCTCATATTCCTTGAGCGGAGCAGTAATGTACCGCTCGGCATTTTTGAGGGTTTGCTTGCGGATGTAATCGTCCGGGGCCTTATCGGATTGTGAACCGCTAAGCTCAATATAATAGCCGAAGACCCTGTTATAGCCTACCTTCAGATTGTTTATGCCCGTTCTGGCGATCTCATCCTGCTGATACTTCGCCAGCCAGTCCCGTCCATCCTTTGAAATGGTCCGCAGCCGGTCAAGCTCGTCATTGAAACCATTTTTAATAACACCACCATCACGAAGGTGGGTCGGGCAATCCGGCTTAACCGCGGATTCGAGCAGGCTGGACAAATCCTCCATACTATCGCATTTGCCCGCGAGGGAAATAAACATATCGCTGCAGCGGGACTGGAGAATTTCGGCAATGGCAGGTATCTGCTTTAGTGTGGCTCCAAGGGCGAGCATATCTCTTGGGCCCGCGCGAAAGGTGCTTATCCGCCCAACAATCCGCTCGATGTCAGCAATGTTTTTTAGCTGCTGGCGAACCTGCGAACAAGTATTATCGTCAGAGAACATTTCTTCAACGGCATCCTGACGAAGCTGTATCCGGCCGGCATCGCACAGCGGCATACATATCCATGACCGAATCATCCTCGCACCCATCCCTGTAAGGGTTCGGTCGATACAATCCAGCAATGCCCCCTTTGCAGAGCCGCTGCGAATTGTTTGAAGCACTTCAAGTGAGTAGAGCGAGTTCTGGTCAACAACGCAGAATTTTGCACGGTTAATTTTTTTAATCGAAAGGATATGGCCAAGAGCGGTTTTTTGTGTCTCGTCCAGATATTCGAGGATAGCACCGGCGGCGGCTATTCCATCAAAGCCCTCATCTATACCGAAGCCCTCGAGTGAAGCCGTGCCAAAATGCTTTAGCAGTTTCGACTTTGCAGTGTGTGGATCGAAATACCATCCCGGCCGCTGGGTAACGACAGCGCCGGTAAGAGCAGCTATATCCTTTGTGAGCTTTTTTGTTTCCGCCTCAAAAAGTTCGCCTCGTCTTTGCGGCAGAATACATTCCTTCGGACCAAGGCGGAGCAGTTCATCGAGAACCTTTTTTTCATCAAGCTCCTGCAAAAAGAAATGGCCCGTGGATATATCGACCCAGCTGATCGCCGCCGACTTGGCACCGAGATTGACGGCGCAGAGAAAGTTATTTTCCTTCTCATTCAGCAGCATATCATCGGTGAGCGTTCCGGGGGTTACTATTCGCACAACATCTCGTTTTACTACACCCTTTGCGGTCTTTGGATCCTCTACCTGTTCGCAAACGGCGACTTTGAAACCGGCCTGGAGCATTTTTTTGAGGTAGCCATCGACAGCATGGTACGGCAGGCCGGCAAGCGGGATTGGGTTGGCCCCTTTACTCCTGCTGGTAAGGGTGAGGCCGAGAACGCGAGAGCAGGTTTGGGCATCCTCGTAAAATGTCTCGTAAAAATCGCCCATCCGAAAAAACAGCACCGCATCCGGGTATTTTTCCTTGAAATGATGATACTGCTTCATCGCAGGCGTTAGTTTTTCATCTTTGTTGGTCATAGACATCAATTAT
>SDBT01003112.1_pt1 | contig 28844 bp, 62 predicted proteins | sample 2277101 | NCBI WGS metagenome assembly SDBT01 (sample SAMN10404973, study PRJNA504765) | marine sediment metagenome | isolation source: marine sediment core GS10_PC15, 103 cmbsf | place: Arctic Ocean: Southern Knipovich Ridge | collected 2010
GCCGTAAATACACACCATAACTATGTTCAAAAAGAAATACACTTCAATGAAGAAGTATGGTTGACGCGCAAAGGAGCAATAAGTGCTAAGTTCGGAGAACTCGGAATTATTCCAGGCTCGATGGGGGAAAAATCTTTTATTGTAGAGGGTTTAGGTAATTCAGACAGTTATCATTCTTGTTCTCATGGAGCAGGAAGACTTATGTCTCGTAGTGCAGCAAAAAAGAAATTTACTGTAGAAGATCATATCAGAAATACTCAGGGTGTAGATTGCCGAAAAGATGCAGGTGTATTAGATGAGACACCTGGATGTTATAAAAATATTGATGACGTGATGGCTTCGCAAGAAGATTTAGTACGTATCAAATATACATTAAAACAAATTATGAATATTAAAGGGTAAGAAACGCGGCTAAATAAAACAGATAAAGTTGTTTTCTTCTGGGTTAGTTCTATAAGTTTAGGTTTATTTTTATCTTTACTTTTAATAACTATGGTTTTTATAACAGGTCAAACTTTTGGTCAACGATGCTCAGTAAATTATACTACTAATACGTTAGAATGGAACCAGTGTATAGAAAGATTGCAAAATGAATAAATTACGTAAAAACTCACTTCCGCTAGGTCAATATTATTTTGGCCTAGCAGATACTCTTGATGAAGATGATGATCGGTTAGACCTATTAACTGAACAGCGTTATAGTCAAGGATTTGATGCATCTGAAACTTGGGATCTATTTACTACTATTGCTAAGTTTATATTACCTCGTTTGATATGGTTGCGTAATCATAATCATGGGTACCCTTCTCAACTTACTTACAAAAAATGGGTTAAGATACAGAACAAAATGATTTGGTCTTTTGAACAAATTGCTATTGATAATATGGATATAGAAAGACCAGATACTATGTTAGATTATGAAGCTACCGAAAAACATACTAAGAAGATACAAAAAGGTTTAGATTTATTTTCTCAGTATTTTATGAATTTGTGGGATTAAATGAGAATTATTGTAGTAAAACCTTTTGAAGATGGCAGCTACATAGAAAATATTATAGATTCCTCCGCTTGGGAAATACATAATTTTGATGGATGGATTAAAGCTAATCAATTCTGTAGAGTACAAGAAGCTGAGTGGGCGGAAAAAAGAGTAGCGTATGAAAGAGATACTCTACTATTAAATTTATAGGGAGTATGGTGTAACGGAAGCATGTGGGTCTCCAAAACCTTTGGTCTGGGTTCAAATCCTAGTACTCCTGCCAAAACAAAGAAATACAATGACTGAATTAGAAAAACTTAAAGAACGATTATTTCCTGGACTTATAAACTTCCACGTGGACTGGGGTCCAGAAGCTATACATATGACTATAGAAGAAAGAGCTAAAGTACTTAATGATGTTTTAGATAACCCAGGAGAAGAAGTAACTGAATGGGGCGATAGTAATGTCCCAGTAGTAGATGTAAGAGATTTTATTAAAGAACTATAGATGTATAAGTTAGTAGGAACACAGGGCCAAGGTGAGTGCTTAATAGCAGAAGCAAAAGATATATTAGAACTTAAAGAACTTTATCTACGAGAAGTAGGTAATATGTCTACTGGCTTTACTGAGAATGGTAAGGTTTTACCTAAATTTAAAGTTCAAGATTTAATGGGATTAGATTCTAATTTAGTAGAAGAATTAGCACAACATAGAATGAGAGCTAATAATTTGTATTGCAAACTAATGGGCTTTGCAAATTATCAATAAGGGGCAATGACCTGAATGGCTAAGGACTGGATTGCAACCCCAGATTATGTAGGTTCGATTCCTATCTGTCCCTCCATTTTACTACTATTACTTCTATTATTTACTACTCCCGCCCATGCGGTGATAGATTGTGATAAGATACGAGACAATGATAATATAATATTAGCTTGTAATATGTATCATGAGTCTAGATCAGAACCTGAAGTGTGTCAATGGGCTATAGGATTGTTAACATTGCACAGAGTAAAATCTTCTTTGTTCCCTAACACTGTTTCTAAAGTAGTTTGGGACGTAACATCAAAAAATCCAGAATTTAGTTGGACACTTGATGGAAAGTCTGATAAGATATATGAAGATGAAGCTTGGGAATTTGCTCAAAATTTAGCAAATATTCTTTTAGATCCTGATCTTATATTAGTAGATTTTTTGGATAAAGCATTATATTATCACCAGGCTGCTACCTGTCCTAAATGGTATAAGGACTGTACTATTATTTACACTTGCGGAAAGCATACGTTTTATAGATGAGTAACAAAGAAGTTGCATTAGACAATCAAATTTTAAGAGGACTTGTAGGATCTACTTGTCACGGAACGGCCATTGAAGGACAAGATGACCGCGATGAAATGGGTGTGTTTATTGAGCCACCAGCTTATGTATGTGGTTTAGATACTTTAGATCATTATATTTATCGTAGTCAACCAGAAGGAGTTAGAAGCGGCCCGGGAGATTTAGATTTAACACTTTATAGTCTTCGCAAATTTACTTATTTAGCAGCTAAAGGTAACCCAAGTGTTATTTTATTACTTTGGTTAAAAAATCCTTTATTTAATACTTTATATGGACAAGAATTAATTAAGATGCGTACTCATTTTATCAGTAGAAATGCTGGTAATGCGTATATAGGTTACTTAATTTCTCAAAAACGAGCATTACTTGGTGAAAAAACTAAAGCAGTTACTCGTCCAGAGTTAATTGAAAAATATGGTTTTGATACCAAATATGCTATGCATGCTTTACGTCTTGGATTACAAGGTATTGAATACTTAACTGAAGGTGGTCTTTCGGTTCCGGTACGAGAACCTGATTTATCTATCTTACGAGCAGTAAGAAGCGGTGGTTTTTCTTTAGAAGAAACAATAAAAATGATTGAAACTACCGAAGAAAGATTAAAGAAAATTGTAAGTGATTGTGACTGGGAAGTTAATTATGATATGGTTAATGATTTCTTAGTAGATATGCATCAAAGATATTGGGATGAAAACTAAAGGTTGGGGTCCTTGGAGACAAGACTTTTATAGTATTTGTTCTCAGCATACACGTTCTAAAGATAACTGTATTAGATGTCAATCAGGTACTTGGGTAAATAACTGGATGCATAATATTGAGGGTCTTGTATATAAACTAAATTATAAGTTATGGTTTTGGTGGGTTAACAGACCAAACAGTAAACACAGAAGTGAGTTGGAAAAGATATTTCCAAATTTAAAACATGAAAACTAAAGAACTTATTAGACAACTACAAGAAGTTGATCCTAGTGGAGAAGAAGAATGTTCAGTAGGAAATCAGGATATTCATTTTGTAGTAAAAGAACCAGCTTATTATGATGGTTGTTTGCAGGTTCTTCAAAGAGATGAAACTCGTAATGATTATAATATCATAGGAGCTAAAGTTACTTCGGAAGGAGATAAAATAGTTATTCATACATTATCTATTAGAAGTGCTATTTGGAATGCTGCAGCAAGTAACGAAACATTTCCTATAGAATATGATGAGTACTCTAAAAGACATTATGAAGAACAGCATGAAGAATGGTATAAAGAAGCTGCTGATTTTGAAAAAGAACTTGAAGAAGAAGATAAGCGGGCATAATTCAATGGTAGAATACAACGTTGCCAACGTTGATGTTGTGGGTTCGAATCCCATTGTCCGCTCCATTCTTCTATGTTTTAGTGGCTGTACTGTAATATTTCAAGCTGGAAAACGTAGAATAGCCCATGAAAGTGCTAGTTTCTTATATCATTATGGAATAGTAACGGAGTTAATAATAGACTAATGTTTAGTATGACAATGAAAGAATATGAAATGCTTAAGCCTTATTTAGATATAGCAGTAGCACAAGGAAAAATAAATTTGTATGGAACTATGACAGGTTGTTTGTCTAGTACCAAAAAGAATTTTTCTAATACACCTAAACATAATAGAAGAAAATTTGATAAAGTAGGATTAGAAAGGATAAAAATTGGCTAAGAAAACACATATATTAAAACGATTAGTTAACGAAGAGTTTCCTAATAATGGAGCAACATATATTATTAAAAAACCTACTAAGGGATTAAAGGCTTCTAACATATTGAGATTTAGAAAATATGATAAAGTAATGAGAAAACACTGTTGGTTTATAGAGAAAAGAATGCCAAGCCATGCCAAGTAACTTAAAAACAAGTCAAGAATGGTTAAAACTAAAACCTCTTATAATGTTATTAGATCCTGATGGATGGAATAGAACTAACTTTCAGTATAGTTTTTATGAAGAAAAGATTACTCAGGAAGAGTTTGATAAAAGACTTTCCTATTCTACTTCGTTAACTAATGCTAAGTAAAGGAGAAACATAAAGAAAGATATTATGTATATCAAGCAAACTTTGTAGAGGATCGAATAGCCTACAAAGTTCCTAAACTAATTTTTTCTACTACTGATTTAAAACAACTACAACAAGAATTAATAGACTTACAAAATACTATAAAAGCCCTCTTAGGCTAATTGGATAAACCGTTAACCTCCTAAGTTTAAATTACAGGTTCGAGTCCTGTAGAGGGCACCAAATTTTCGATAGCTGCCAGGAGATTTGTTATGATAATGAAACTCGTCACCTACAATATTCAATATTCACGTGGCAGAGATGGCCGCTATGATCTTGCACGTATCGCGCGTGCTGTGAGTAAAGCCGACATCATTGCATTACAAGAAGTTGAACGGTTCTGGCCACGTACAGATATGCGTGATCAACCAGCGGAACTTGCGGCTCTATTATCTGGATTTTATTGGATTTATGGGCCCAGCTTAGATATAGACGCAAGTATAACTAAGAGTGGTGTTATAGAAAATTTACGTCGTCAGTTTGGTAATATGTTACTTGCACGTTGGCCAATCGTCTCATCTAGGCTTTACGTATTACCTAAAATGCGTACGATAGATCATTTCAATATGGATATGCCCGCATTAGAAGGAGTTATTGCTACTGAATCAGGACCTTTACGGGTTTGGTCAATCCATCTTAGTAGTATATCAAGTCGTGAGCGTCTATTACAAATAGATTATTTACGTGATTTACATATACGTATTCCAGCAGGTGGGGGAGCTTGGACTGGGATATCTAATATTAACGGCGATGAAAGTTGGTCGTGTGGCACACCGGAATTACCAATGCCTACCGATGCAATATGGATGGGTGATTTCAATATACAACCAGGTTCGGATGAATATGCTACAATTGTAGGTCATACTGACCCATTACATGGACGTCCTATCTATCATGGTGATTTTGTTGATGCTTGGATAGCGACAGGCCATGATGAGGCAGAAGGTATTACCTATCCAGATGATGGAAGATTTGGGGATTTACGTCTTGATTATTGTTTCGTTAGTGCTCCATTTTCAGAACAGGTTCGAGGAGCATGGATTGATAATGATGCTGATGGTTCGGATCATCAACCAGTATGGACTGAAATTGAATTTTAAAATATGAGGGAACATGATACTATTTAACGATATACACAAATTTGAAACACATTTTAAACTAGATCATAGATTAGTAGAAGTATTTAGTAAGGGTCTTAAAGATTCTTTAGATTTTGAAAACGGACCTTGGCTAGCTGGGGGTAGTTTACTTCGATGGTATAAAAATGAAATGGATGCAGATTATGATATAGCATGTACTGGGGAAGAACAAGCTAGAGATTATGAACATAGGCTCTTATTTAATGGTTATACTTTATCAAAAGATACTGGATATGCAAATACTTATGGTAATGGGGAACATACTATACAGGTAATTAAGTGTGTTTATAGTGACTTAGCTGAAGATGTTATAGGTAAACACGATTTTACTATTACACAATGGATTACTGATTTACATGTTTTGGGTATGGGAGATACTACTTTTAACGATGTAATTAATAAAAGAATAATTACTAATTTAATATCTAATCCTGTTATTACCGTACATAGAGTAAACAAATATTTTAAACGGGGGTATCAGATTTCCTCTGAAGAAGTTATTAAAATACTTCAAACACCTATGGTAACAATAGAACTAAGCGAATGAACGTATATTTAGACGATATGAGAAAGCCACCTTCGGGATGGTACTTATCTACTAGCGTAGCTGAGACTATTAGATTACTTGAACAAGGAGTAATTGATAAGTTAAGTCTTGACCACGATTTAGGTGCTTGTGAAGTATGTATGCAAGGAAAAAGTATAGAACAGTGGATGATAGAAGACAACTTTGAATCCATGCCTAATTGTGAACATGTAGGTACTGGATACGATGTACTTCTTTGGATAGAAGAAGAAGTATATACTAGAGGTTTCGGTCCTCCAGATATTAATATTCATACAGCTAACCCTGTGGCAAGAACCAAAATGGAAGCAGCTTTGAAGAAGATTCTAAGTATGCTCGATAACCAAATACACTAAGAAAAATAATATGACGTTTGAGAAATTTAAAGAATGTTTTGAAATTAAAGAAATTTCTCATCCAAAAGATAATAATAGATCCCCTGTTATATATGTAAAACATATTGATTCTATTAGAAGAAAATTAAATCCAGTATATTTAACAGCATTAACAATGGAATCAGCAATTTGGCAATTACGTCAAATATATAATAATAGAAAGATAAAACACTATGACAATTAGATTTACAGGGGCTAACGGAGAGTTTGGGTTTCTGAGTAATTTTTATGAACTCCCCTTTGAATATTTAGGTAGAATGTGGTCTACTTCTGAACACGCTTACCAAGCTCAAAAAACTACTAATATGGCTGTTCAAGAGACCATTCGTAAGTTAGTAACCCCTGGTAAAGCTAAGAAATGGGGCCAAAGTGTAATATTACGTGAAGGTTGGGAAACTTTAAAGATTCCCGTGATGAAAGGAATTTTAGGACGTAAATTTGCAGTTCCAGAACTTAGAGATAAATTATTAGCTACAGGTATAGAACCTTTAATAGAGTTTACTTATTGGGGAGATACTTTTTGGGGTGTCAACACTAAATTAGAAGGCACTAATCACTTAGGCATATTATTAATGATGGTACGAGATGAAATTCGAGATAACTCCTGAAGAACAAAAACAAATAGACGCATGGTATCAAAAATTAGTTGAAAATAGTACTCTTTATTATGGGGCTGCAGGTGGAGGTTTAACTTATAGTTTTCATCCTACAAGTATAGGAGTAGTAACTGTAGTTAAAGAAGCTCTTACAGGGGAAGAACTTAATTTAACTGACTACGATAGTTGGTAAAAAATAAAACTTATCAAAGACTTATAGGCTTGACGCATTTAGAATTTTCTTGCGTTGAGCCTTTTTTTATTGTATACTTAGTAACAATGGAAAAATTTCAAAAGAAAGTAAGATGAGCACAAACAAAATAAACGTGACCTTTAATACTTTATCGGGTCAACACATTTCAGAAGCAGCAACTATTGCGGTAGAGGCAACTGAGTATATGAAACAACATAAATGGATTGATAGAGCTATTTTAATTCATAATGATACTGAGTTACCTTTAATGGGGCGTACTGCGGCTCAGGTAGTAGAGACATTTTATATGTTGCGTGAGAAAATTAATGAACATAAATAAAGATAATATATCCTATAAAGTTTTTGTCTTTGCAAAGCTTTTTACACGAAGATTTTGGAAAGATGAATATATGACGGAACAAAATATTCCAGCAAATACTAATCTGTGTCAATTTATTCGTGTCACTTATGTGTGGATGCCTTTAACTATATTACTTATGGCGCTAATATTATTGGGAGCTGGGTGGGTAACTTTTGTTCTTCCTGCTTACTTAGGTGGCTTATATGGGTATATTAATACTTATATTATTCCAGGTGTTGTATTTGGTACTATTTTTGGTATTGGATATGGTATTAACACTACTGTTAACCACTTTAGATATAGTAGAGAAACTTATAATGAGATGGTAGAAAGACATGAGCGCGGTGATTATACCATGTTAGAAATTATCATACAATATCTTAAAGCGACAAAAGATAAAGTTTGTCCTTTGATTAGCTTTAAATAGAAATGAGAAATATGTTAGACGTAATTAACAAAATTCCAACGGGTCCTACTTTCTTTGCTATTGGTACAGGAACTCTTGTTTTGTTACTGATTAATCTTGGTGTGGCTTCTATTATGGAAGAAGAAACCTTGTTAGAACAATGTAATTGGAATATTAAATCTGAAAATACTATAGTAGTTACTTGTGAAGAGGGTGAGGAAACTTTTGTAGAGGCAGTATCAGAGACTAATGCCAAGCAAGTTTTTTATCAACTATCTTTAGGTAATACTGATCCTATTTGTACTATTGAATATGGAGAGTATATTGGTTCGGAAAATGCTAAGTGTGTGTTCCTGGAAGTAACAAATGAATAGGGATATACATCTTAATGCTTCTTTAGACCCTGATATTAGTGGGTATGGTGGTTTTGACTCCTGGGTATTAGAAGGTCTTACCGAAGATAGACGTAACCAGTTTTTTAAATCTTTAGATAGATTAGTAGGTACTTTTGGTGGTTATTGGGATGGAGTACAATGATAATAGTTGATATTTGGGATGGTGAATTTAGTACTGAACATGTGGCTAGGTATATACTTCCAGTAAAGGAAGCATTACAACTTACTAAAACAGAATTAGCAAGTGGGTTCTTAGTTAATCTTCGTAAGGAAATAACATGGGGACCTGAAGTAAACTTTGATGAAAGAATTATTAATGTATCACATTGATTTAACTTTTGGTGATTGGTCTAATGATGGTCATGGTCAATGTAAAACTTATCGTATTCATACTAATTTCAACCCTGATGAGCTACGGCTCTTAATGGGTAGAGTAGATAAGCTTCTAGATTTTAATTTTACTGGTCAAACAGATGGTCTATATGCTAGCGGTGTTTGTGGAGAATATGGGCAAGCTAGTTATAGTTCTGAAGAAATTAAGAAATTAAAAGAAGCAGGATTTAACGTATTAGATTTAATTCAACAATACTGTAGCGATACTGAAGAAGAAATAGATGGTAGTATATTAAACTATGTAGATGCAGAAAATATATTTATTTTACTACTAGATCTTCTTAAATGGGCAGCAAAAAAAGATGGAGATGATTTATTCATTGAAAAAGATGAGGCTTTTGTAATCAATACAAGAATGGGGTATGGTTGTTTCTATGCATAAAATTATCTCCGGCGGTCAAACCGGAGGCGATATGGGCGGACTATTGGCAGGACATGCTCTCGGTTTGGAAATCGGAGGTCACTGTCCTGCTAATTGGCGTACAGAAAACGGACCTGATTTACGACTAAGACAACTTGGTCTTATTTGTACTACTAGTAGTGGTTATCCTCCACGAACTAGGTTGAACGTAGTTCATTCGGATGGTACTATTGGATTTGGTAATCAGGGTAGTGGTGGTATGAAGTTAACTTCTAAACTTTGTGACGAATTATCTAAAATATATCTTCCTATGCCTGTTTTAGGTATTAGTACTGTTTATTCTGATTATATAGAAATTGTGCAAAATTGGATTCTTACTTGGAATATACAAGTGTTAAATGTAGCAGGTAATAGAGAAGGTAAAAACCCTGGTATTGAGCAATATGTTAAGTTATTTTTGATGGAAGCACTAGGATAATGGAAGATGAAGAATACGATGACTTTATACTACAAATAGTTGCACGTTTGGATGAAGTATGTCTTGATATTATTGAGAAAATAACAATGGAACATGAATTATTAGTATTAGCATCTATGTTAGATTTTAAAGCTAAACTTGTATTTGAAATTTATCATAATGGTAATACAGAATTGGCAAGACAACACAGGTTAAATATATTAATGGCTGAACTAGAAAATGATGGCCTAAATGAACAACAGAAAAAGAAATTACACTAATATGAAATGTACTTATTGCGACGGAACTAATTTTTTTGAAGGACCTTCTGGTGGAGGATCTGTTAATGTATTATGTTCTAATCCTGATTGCCGACATTGGTTTAATGATATGGGTCCTATGGGATTTGAGGATTTACATAAAGTAGAACCAACTGACGAAGAAAAAATAAAAAAACAAGAAAATATTAAATCTGAGGCTAGTTTAGCAATGGATGAAAGATATAGAGAAGGATGGAAGGCTTATAAAAATGATAAACATCCTGAAGTATTACGTATGGATGCTCGTTACGGTGGGTATGCAGAAGCTTCTCATAATATAGATCGTCTTTGGGGCTGGTTAATGGCTTGTAAAGATGATATAGATAAAATTAAGAAAGAACATGAATAACAAGATTATATTTTTAGACTTCGACGGTCCTCTTATTCCTCGACGAGCTTACTACTTGCCGGGGCAGACTAAAGCTGTGTCTATTTTTGACCCTATTGCGGTATCTTTAATTAATCGTTTGATAGGATTAGGAGATGTAAAGATTGTTATTTCTAGTAGTTGGGCTATACAAGGATTAGATACTATTAAAAAAGTTTTTAGTAAAAACGGAATTGATCCTTCTTATATTCATGAAGATTGGACAACTCCTAAAAAGATGACTTCTTATCATATTAATGAAATAAATTGGTGGTTAGAAGATCATCCAGAAACTGATGCATGGGTATCTTTTGATGATATACCTTTGAGATTTGAAACAGAGAGTAGTTTTCGTGCTCAAAGAAGTAGAATGGGGGCTGTTCTTGGTACTAACTTAGCGATGGACGAAGAAGAATTAGAACATCTTGAAAGAATTAATCGTATTAATAGAACAGGTAAAGCTATTACAGTTAGTTTTGATAATGGTATTTCCTGGGAAAATTACTTAGAAGCTGCAGGAATTCTTGATGTTTAGAAAAATCTTAAAAGAAGGTTCTTTACCTAGAGTACAGGTTAGAGAATATATGTTTGAGTATACTGACTATTCCGATTACAAAGGAAGAATCTTTATAGTTCTAGGGTACGCAGACCATGCTCCAGGACACGTTTGGGTAATGGAACCAAAAACAGGACATATATTACCTAAAATGTTTCATGATGATGACTTAGAGCTAATAGAAGAATGAATAGAAAAGAAATAGAAAAGAATTGTCAGCAGTTTTTAGATGCTTTGATTATTTTTATTCAAAGTAACCATGATGATACTTTTATGTGCTATGCTAATTGGGACTGGAATCCAAGTAGGGCACGTAGCCGAGGAGGTATTTATAAAAATGGAAAACCTCTTATTAATATGGCTATGTATCCTAAAGTATATGAAGCATATCAAGTTTATAGAAATGATAAATTAGTATTTCATTATAGAGAGTATACTAGTTTTAATGACGATCAAATGATTGGTCAATTTTATACTGATAATTTAATAATGACTTTAAAAGCCCTCATATGCCACGAAGTAGCACATGTTTGGGTTAGGCATGATGGATACTCTATGATTGCTCATGGTTTTAATTGGAAAAAAAGATATGCCATTCTTAGAGAAAAACATATTAATCCTTACCATGATCCTGCAATTAATACACAATTATACCATAAAAGTAGTATAGATATTAAAGCACCGGACGAAGATGAGGATAAGAAACAACGAGATGCTTTTTTAGCTAATTGTGGTAAGTATGGGCTTCCTCAAGATGCTCTTGATAGTGAATTTATGTTTAAGAAAGTTATTCATAGAGTTGTTGGTTGGAATACCCGAGCTAGAAAGTATTATGTTATATTAAAAAGAGAAGATGGTAAAATGTTAACAGGCGAGCCTTATTGGGTTGACTTTTGTTTAAGGAATAAAAATCATGCAATACATACTTGAAAACTGGGCATTTGATACAAAACAAATTTTTGATACAGAACAAGAAGTTTTTGATGCTCTTCTAATAGAACTTCAAGTTACTGGGTATAGTGAGATACATTTATTTAAAGAAGTTCGTTTAGACCAGTGGGAAGGGAAGCAAGAATTAATTTACTGTTACATATTAGCTGAACAATTTTCTGATGGTACCATTACCGAACCAGATGGATATGATACTTTAGAAGCTCTTAAATGTGATAGAGATTTAATTCTTGAAAAAGGTAATATTGCTATTACTAATGTAAAATCTCATGTTCTTTTTAGAGTAGGAGTTTTTGAAGATGAAACTGATACATAAATATTTACTCGATCGAGTAGATGAATCTGTAAGAACCTTTGTAGGTTTTGTTATCATAGGACTATGTTTTATGGGGCTAGAAAGATTTTATCATATAGATTTTTCAGAAGAGAAATTTATTATACAAACAATGATAGTTATACTCTGTTCCATATTTGCTAGCATATTATGGCATGCTTTTAGTGTAGGAATAGACGTTCTATTTAGTACTAGTATACTTATAATAAAAAGAGCATGGAAGTTTCTTTGTTCTCCTATTCATACACCACATGTCTAATGTAATTGACTTTTGGAAAATAGAAGAAAGTCAATGGCTACATCTTAGATATGAAGCAGAATTAGTACTAAGAAGAAATGGATTATCTTTTGAACCTTTTTATGTAGATCTTTTTATTAAATGTGCTTTATATAAAAAAGGTAATAATAATTTTCCAAAATCTATACATCACTATATGCTTCAGAAATTTCATTATAATAAGTTAGTTGATGAGTTTCTAGAAGAAAAACTATTGCCCTAAACTATAAATTTTGATATAATATATTACCAAATAGGAGGTATATTATGGATAAATTACTAGATGAAATAGAACAATTAGTTGACGAAGGTAAAGTATATGGTTGTGGTTTTATGGCGGCTGTAGACTTGTTAGCTAGGTTAGCTACTGATAAAATTCCTGTAGTTGATAGTGTTAATAATGAATTAGTACTTGTATGGGAAAATGATGATAAGCATGCTTGTGTAACTTTTAGAGACAGAAGAACTTTAAGATTACATACAGAAAATGTAGAAAGTGATTTAAATGGGGTTAAAACATCTATTGAAGGCGTTTTTGCTTCTAAATTAGATGAGGTATTAATAAATGTCTATAGAACAACAACTGGAGAATATAGAGAACAGTATAACAGAGTCTCTGAGCGATTATCTGGATACGAGAGAGAATCGGATGAAAGCGTCAGCAGTGATGATGACAGGAGCTATTAATTTATATATAAGTACTATCGGAGAAGAAAATACAATGAAGTTGTTAGAGCAAGAAATTGCTATGATTTATGCGTCAATTCCTAAACATTAAGTACTCCTAACTAGAAAAAACTTTAAAATTTTCCTTGCTATCGACATCAAAATTTCTTATAATAGTTATATCAGTTGGAAAGGGAAATTAATCTGTATAAGAAAACTTTTTCATTTAGAAAGAGTTTAACACAAATGAAAAGTAAAATTTCTCTTGCTTTCAACTCAAAAATTTAATATAATATATAAAGAATGAAGGAAACGAGTTTCTTTCAATCAAATTTAAGAACAATCGGTTTTAGTTAGTTATACATATGTTGTGCTTCCTGTCACCGATTTTTTGTGTCTTAATAATGTATATTGGGTAGCTGTTTGTATATAATAGAATTAACAGGGGATTAACAGTAAAAACCGTGGTTAATACTAATTACTTATTACTAGACCGTGAAGACAAGTCGGTATAAAAGCATATGAGCACCTAGTCTTCGTCGTCAGGCGCGTCAGCCCTGAATAGGGAGCAGCAAAGATGTGGAGGTTGCTACTAAGATATGCGAAGGACAGGGGCATATTTTATCGGAGCCTGAAACGATTAAAACGCAGGTAGATAGGTGAAGTACCGACGGGAGAAGCCTTTTAAATGAAAGTCCACCTGAAAGAATGGGTCGCAGATTTTGGGCACCTGCTAATGAGAGTAAGTTAACTGAAAAAATATAAGTCCCCCAGCGAAATGGTTGGTATATTAGATTAAGGGGCGTCTTAATAGGGAGCAGAGATTTGACGGTACAGTCGGCGTCTGCTACTGTTTGATGCGGGGTTAGAGCGGAGCATCTTACAAACAGATTAGATAGAGAAACTTAGAAAATAAAATTAGAATATAATGTAGTAAATTGTCTGTAGAGTATTAGTAAACTGGTCAGACGAGAGGTTTTGTAATTCTTACTCTATAAACTCAGAATTTTAGTTTTATCTGTATACTTAAACAGAGTCGTATGCCACTATGAGATATATATTCAAAGGATGGCGGTTTCAGCCTTAGAGTTTAAACCTTAAAAATCTAAGGAGCAGCGCACGGCGACCGCTGGCTAAAAAGTAGCTTACTAAGCTTACCGTAGAGATAGCTTCTCGCGAGGTCCCTCACCTCGTTAAACCCATGAGGGGAGAATTAAGGTAGCTAATTATAGACTACCATTACGGCTCTCATCAAGATGCTGTTTTAATCAAGAATTCTTGTTCTTATAGATTAAAAAAGTAGGGAGCCGATTACTGATATGGTTGAGCGCGATGATACGCAGCTCCTAAATTAATTATAGTTGTTGGTGTTGGTACACAAGAGGGTTTTATAAACCCTTTAGCCCCAGATTAGGGTTCTCGACAGGGTTCAACTCCCTGGGCAACTACCAGTTTGTCTCTGCATTTTCTAATAAACGTGATTAGATGTATTGCAACCCCGGTCCTAGGATAAGTGGCTACACGCCTAATTATGGTATATGGTTCCATAGGAGACATTAAAATTATAAGAAAGAAAATGGATAAGATTTTTACCGGAAAACGTATGCTCTCTCCTATTTATATGGCTAGATGTAGCAAGTGTAGATGGGAAGGTAGGGAGTTAGGATTAGAAAGAGCAACTCCTCATAGTAAGTTTCACAAATGTCCAGGATGTGGTGGGGTAAAAATGCCTACTAGATTAGGACAGGATTATAGAAGAAGTTGCCTAACGTATTATGCTATAGAAGGATAGAAAATGGAATTAAGTAAGAAAGATATGGAAGACGCTTTAAAAAAGTTAGATTTTCCTTATAATATACCGGATTGGTATAAACGTGGACGAGGATGGCAATGGACATAATGGCTAAGTCTTCTTAAACATATTCCCTGTACGGGAAGAGCCGATTGCTAAGGCGCTCTTTAAATATCACCATAGCACTCTTGCCAAAGCGATTTGGCCGTATGGAGTTTTAGTACCCCGATCGTCAAGATCAAAGGTAGACTGATTGTCCTCGACAATCGTTGTTCTATCATACTATAGGGCTCCCGCTAGCGGGTGTCTGATCCTAGAGCATAGGAGATAAGCAATTAACTTTGTCCTCTCCGAGATTGCAGGGTAAGGTAAGGTGACTAAGAGAGATCACCAACGAGTATAGTGGGAATGGGACTATACTCATTAATTGAAACTTGGATTAAGATAATGACACAAAGATGTAGAAATGAATATATGACTAATTGTCATGTAACAGAAGTAGGGAAACATATTAGTAACTCTCTATTAGATTTAGTAGAAGGTCCACCAATGGCAACTAAAGACTATACCACAGTAGAATTAATGTCTATGGGTATAGTTGGATTGTATAAAGAATAATGAAAGACACACGAAACAAGAAAAGAGAACAACAGTCTGCTAGACAAGAAATGAAGTGGCACGAAGCGATGGTTAATAATTATCGAAGACTAGCAAGGTTTCGGGGACAAGATTTTCCTCATTCCGAAGACTTTTTTACCGACCTACAAGAGGTTCATGTAAAAGCTAGTCGTACTATCCAACGTAAGTTGGATGCCACAACTAGCAAGAAGAAATTTACTAAAAAGAGATTTTAATCATTGAGCTAGACTAGCTCATCACCACCAGCTAAGGTGAATAAATATTAGTTGGCGTATTTTGCTGTAGATAGACCAGACGATAAGGTGACTCTATCCATGTTGGAACTATGACCTGTTCTAGGTAACGCAGATATCTGTAAGCTTAGTCAGCTTCTGCATTGATACTATTGGGGTAACTCCCCAGTGCCCGGCCCAGTGGAGTGGTATAAATAACAGGACTGGCGGCTGAAAAGATGGTACAGACGTTGACGTAGTTCGCCCTTTAACGTAGTTAAATGAGGTAGGAAACTCTATTAGCATGATACTGCTGAAAAAGATCAGTCACGCAGTTGATTTTAGCTTAGTTAGCATCTGCATTTATATAGAGCTAGACTAGCTCAATCGCCACCAACTAAGGCGAATAAATATTAGTTGGCGTATTTTGCTGTAGATAGAGCAGGCGAGAAGAGGTTTCTATACGTGTTGGAACTATGACATGTTCTAGGTAAGCAGAGCCCTGTAAGTTTAGTCAACAAACTGCCCAGTTTACGGAAGCCGGTTCCAAGTCCGGGTTAAGAGGGGTAACACTCCCACCTTCCACCAATGCTCAGTCAGTTTCAGTCTGTAAGTGAGTTAACTCTCCACCTGAGCTCCAGTTTATGCGGCAGTCCCTACGGGGTTAAATTTCTAACGATTGCTGCTGCGCCAGATAGGAATTACGCGCCCGGCTTGTTGAAAAAATATAGTTTAGTAGAATGGGTCTCGCGTTATACTATATTAGTAATTCCACTTTTAATGATTTCTGAGGTTATGCACGGTCGCACCGGCAGGCGGAGGGACAAGGTCGCATCCTTGGTGTAAGAAATCAGAATTATGCCGAAGTAGTGACAATTAACACGTTGAGGTCAGTGTATACACGCTCGAAAATGTAGGTGGAACCCCTACCTGAGGCACCATATTACTGCTGCTCCTAAGAATTAATCCAACTTAGTTGAGCGCGGTCTGGACCTAACAAGAACTGAGCTATTTCGCGATGGCTTGTGTGACGCTTCGGCGGTGGTTAGGACTTTGTTCAAGCGACGGTGGGGCTTGTTCAGTATAGTTTTCTATCTATATCTTTCCATAAAAGAGAAGGGTATCTGGGTTGTTAAACGTACCAAATCATGTCCTGGTTTCTAGATAATCGAGCAAACGTTTAATACAGATATAGATAGACCGGTTTGTGTCTCTATACTTTAGACATTAAAAAGAAGTACACTAGTTGATTCCCTTGAGTAAGGATATAATACTAGACCTGAGCCGCGCCAGAAGAGGGATTCGCGGACTGCTGAGTGAGTTGGCAGTGAGAATTCACAATCTCGGCCGCGGCGATGGTTAGTGATACTCAGCACACAGCGGCACAGAATTTTTAGCGGGATGGAGCAGCGGTAGCTCGTGAGTCTCATAAACTCAAGGCCGGAGGTTCGAATCCTTCTCCCGCAACCAATATCAAATGAATATGCGAAAAATCGGTCGCATCGGTATCTGAAATAACGAGTCGATACGGGGAGTGAATTACCCCCGCTGTAGAGGATGCACGGAGAACATGTCTGGCCATCCCGCTTCATGTAATTTGTTGGAAGTAACGTCCAACTCATTTGGTTACTAATAATATTCCGGTCGGTTGGCCAGCCAGCGTGGATAGTTGCAACTATCTAAAGCTTTGTTTAGAGTGGTATGAAGGTTTGATTCCTTTACTATCAAGGTCGGAACCGAATTAAAATGTACTCAGTGGGGCTTCGTGGGGGTACACCTTAAGGTATAGTATATCAAAAGTGTCGATGCTTTTAATATACAAACGAAGCACGATTTAACTTTAACAAATAATAGGATTATGACAATAACTGAAAGAGTGTGGGTTGTACTTATAGAACCTAGCGGAATAGATAATGTTACTTGCACTATGCAATTCGCAGTTGACTTTTGTAATAAAACTCAAGGATGGACTTGGCGACATGCCGATTAAGGGACCACCTTTCCCCTAAGTACTTACTTAGGAGGAAAGCTAATGAGTCGAACATATCGACTAACAACAAAAGGTATAAATAAAACTTGGGTTTCTAAATGGCCGAGAAGATGCTCGGAAGAAGAATATCAAGAATGGGTGAATGGGCCTCATTTTTATTGGATGAGCACCCCTTCTTCGTGGAACCATACGTTTCACGAAAAACCTATGAGAGCTAAGACTCGTAATCTCTTAGCCAAAATCAAAAACGGCTCACTAGATTCGAAAGAAGCTGTCTTTCCTCTCTTTAAGAAGCCTCATATTTACTACTGGTAAACATATAGGTGGGAACTCTACTTAGTGAGGTAAGTGTTTTATTCATACTTGAATAAGGCGGGTTGGTGGAGACGTGAGAAATAAGATAAATAGATCTATTATGTAACGTGATCGTGCGGCTGCGGTCACGTTATTTTTTTAAGGAAGTATGTTTAAACAACAAGAGTTTAAAAAATTTGTAAAAAGCTGTATAAGTAAGAATTGTACTAGTAGCAATAGCTTAAGTGAAGAGCAAATATTAAATGCTATGTGTCAATTTATTATGCCTGCTTATCAATTTTTAAATATATCACGTAGTAATTGGTCTACTATATCAAGAAGAATATTTAAAGAAAATTTATATAATAAACCTAATAGTGTATCTATAAATATATGGTTTTTATATTTATTTGATTATAAAAAATGTTCAGGCTGTAAACTTATTTTAGATTTGTTATTATTTTCTAGAAATAAAAATACTTGGAATAAATTAAATGATCAATGTAAAGAATGTAATAGTCAATATAATCAAGGACATAAAAAAGAAAGAAGAAATTGGAGAATAGTTAATAAGGATAAAGTTAATTTTTACAAAGCTAAGTACCGAGCAGTTAAATTAAATGCTACTCCTAAATGGTTAACTAAACAAAATTTAATAGAAATACAGGATATATATTTTTGTTGTTCTGAATATAATCGTTTATTAGAAGAACAATATCACGTAGATCATATAATACCTTTACAGGGAGAATATATTTGTGGATTACACGTTCCTTGGAATCTACAAATATTAACAGCTAAGGAAAATCAAAATAAAGGAAATAAATATTAATAATGAAATTAATGAGCGTAGATGAAGAATGGTATGTAGTTGGGTGGACTTGCGGAGAAAAAGAAGAAAAGTTTTCAGAGAAAATACATAGCTTAGAGGAAGCTAAAGAAATTCTTGTAGATACTAAAAAGTTTTGTCCAGCTGCCAAATTATATTATAATGCAGAAATTTCTATTGAGATGGAGATTTAGAAAATCAAATTTTTTCTTGATTTAAGATGTAAAATTATATATAATAATATATGAATGAAAAATATTATAGAAATTGGGATGATTTTTGTGAAGCTATTAGAAACGTAGTTTCTTGTCCCTGGGCTATTAGAGAATTACTTATTAGTAATGTAGTAGTAGGTAATCTTACAGACTTATCAGCAATTAACATCGCTAGAACAATAGGAAAGAAAGTTAATTAAATGGACATGACAGATGAAAAAGTAGCTGAAACATTAGAAGAAGAACTTACTAGACTTCGTGCAGAGAATACTGCATTTAAGGAAGTTAAAGTTCTTGACATACGTTTTGGGCAAAAAAATAATGTATGTATTTATCAATTAGGACAACGTTTTCCTGTTACTTTGTATGCTCCTGGATGGTGGAAGTTACGTCAAAATATCCAAGAGTTGGAGGATTTTCTCCGGGATAATCATGCAGAGTTAGATTGGGGAAAGGGAGAAGATCCCTTCGCATAATACTGTAAAGTGTGTCCTAAGTATGAAAAAACTAAAATTTCTCTTGTCTTAAAGGTATTTTTAAGATATAATATAGTATGAGATTGGAGAAATGTTTTTATGAATTTTTTAATAGCATTAGGTATATTTATAGGATTATTATGTATTGCAGATTTAGATTTAATGTGGAAAAGAATATTATTTTTTCCGGTACTTTTAATATTATTAGGATTTATATATAGTGGCTTTATATTGTGATTTAGATGGGGTTTTAGCGGATTTTGAAGGTGAAATTAAAAAAATCACTGGTAAATACCCTGATGAATTACTTGATCGTAGTGATGTGTATCGAATAATGACTATAACTCCTCGTTTTTTTCGTTATCTGTCTTGGACAGATGATGGAGAAGAGTTGTGGAGTAACATTAGTTATTTATACCCTATTATTCTTACTGCGCGAGCTACTAGTGTTAGAACCTGTATAGAAGATAAGGTAGATTGGTGTGCAGAAAAATTAGGTCCTGAAATACCTATTAAAATAGTAAATAGTACTATGGATAAGATTCATCATTGTTTACCTGGTGATATTTTGATTGATGATAGAATAAAACTACAAGAAGGTTGGATTAATCGTGGAGGTGTATTTTTACATTATCAAAACAACAGATTAGAAACTTTAGAAAGGTTATGTGAATATATTGTCTAGAAGAATTGGGCGTTTTAAAATATCAGATTTTATGATAGTTGAGAGGGATAAATCAACACAAACTATATTAGATCAATGCAAAATTTTAGATAAAGAATATGATATGCGCTATCAAGTAACTGAATATATAGCAATTAATAAGTTTTTTGATTTAATAAAAATAGATGAATCTATACCTGAATATGAAGCTATAGTTACTGTTGGAAATCAAATATCGGTGTCTTGGCATCGTGTCTAAAAGGAAGGAAACTTGGTGTCTTATGTGCCTACTTATAAATTCATATGCTTAAACTTTATAGGATTTGTAGTACTTTATTTTAGTTATGTTTATGGGTGGGTTACTCAAGTATTAACCCATGATGTTTCTTACTTATCATCTGCAATTTTTGTTTTATTTATTGCCGGTTTAATTAGCTGTGGTATTAAATTATTTTCTTCTGATAAGTTGCTAAGTAATAGAGATAAATTACTAGACCAATATAAGAACTATAATTTAGATTCTTTACAATTAAGAATAAATAATAAGGTTCTTATATTAGATTACTTATGTAATGTACTTCTTACTTTAGGATTAATTGGTACAGTAGTTGGATTAAGTATTTCTTTAGGTGGAATTACAGAAGATACTGTTGGAGATATAGATTCCATACCTATTTTAGTATCTACTTTAATTAATGGTATAGGTACTGCCCTATATACTACACTAGCGGGAGCAATATTTAGTGTATGGTTAAGATTTAATTATCTTATACTAGTAAGTAATTACAATAGAATAGTGGCTGTATATATAGAATTAATACAAGATAAGAAAGCTGATATAATAAGAAGACTAGTATGATACCTCCTTTAACGGTTAACTATACTACTTTTATAGATGTAATTATTTTGTGTGTAATTGCTATTACGGCTGTGGTAGTAATTTTAATACCCTATTTTAACCCACCTACAAAAGAAGAACAATTAGCTATTGAAGCTCCAGGAGATTTAATGTTTGAAGCTTCTTGGGAACCTAGAATACCAGTAGATATAGATATGTGGGTAAAATCTCCCAAAGGCAAAGCAGTAGGCTACGCTAATAAAAATAGTGGTACATTAAATTATCTAAGAGATGATATGGGTAATATTAATGATAAAACGGTAGTAAATCAAGAATTGATTATTACTAGAGGATTACAAGCAGGTGAATATATTGTTAATATGCATTTTTATAATGACCATAGAAAGATAGGAGCCCCAAGATTACAATATTATGTTCCTATAGCTCCTGTTCCTGTTTATGTTAGAGTTATTAAAAAAAATAAAGATGGTACTAGTACTGTTTGGTTAGAAAAAGAAGTTATTTTATCTTCTATTAAAGAACAAATTACTGTTTTTAGATTTATAGTAGATTTAGAAGGAAAAATATTAAGAAATACTGTTAATAATGAATTTATATCTATTATTACAGTAGAGGATACTAGGCATTAATGTTTTCTTGGATTTATATAGTTACTATATTAACTGGAATAATACTTGTTTTATTAAGTTTTAAACTTTCTAGTTTAGCCTGGAGAAGCTACGGGTTAATAGGATTTATACTATTTACTATTTGTGGGTTAGCTGCTTACTTAAATTTAATAGGATCACCTAAATATATAGGTTTTGAAAATCTTACTAATCAAAAATTTAATGTTATTGCAGAACATATAGATTTAGAAAATGAACTAATATATTTATGGTTGTTACCTGAAGGAGAGACACAACCAGTATATTATAAAATAAAACTTACAGTTAGAATAAGAGAACAGTTAGAATCAGCAAGAGGAAGAGCTAGACGTGAAGGGTTACCTATAGAATTAGAATTTGGTTCTTTTGATGAAAATCTTTATAAAGAAACCCCGTTAATATTTAAAATAAAACGTCCTCCTCCTTTACCACGTAAAATAGAGATAATAGAATGATAACAATTAATTGTGGGTATTATTGTATGACAATAAAATTTAATAGAAAGAGAAAAGATGGAGCTTATAGGGACAGTCGTAGAGACGTTACCTAATACGTTTTTCAGAATAAAAATAGAAGATACAGATATTGTAGTATTATGTTACTTAGCTGGAAAAATGAGAAAGAATAGAATAAGAATTCTATTAGGAGACAGAGTAGAAATAGATGTTAGTGAGTATGATACTACAAGAGGTAGAATTATTTATAGATTATGATAGATAATCCTTACACAGTAGTAAAAAGAGGTCCTTTTTATTATATAGAATTATATAATAAAGAAGTAACTTCAGCTACTACTAAAAACCAAGCAGAATATTTAGCAAAAATACTATGGGATGCATATAAACAAGGTGAATCCCATGCTATTAACTAAATTTTTATGACTTTACAACAAGAACAAAGGCACACAGTGAAACAAGAACAATATAATCAAGGCAGAGATGCATTTACTATAGGATTACAGCCTTCAGATAATCCTTATGATGTATGGGCAATGGATGAGAAAAATTCTTGGTCCGTAGGCTGGTCCGAAAAATTATTAGAAAGTATAGAAGATGAACCCTCAAGTTAAAAAGCAATGGGTTGCCCGGACTAGAAGTGGTGATTTCAAACAAGGATATGGACAACTAACTGATGGTATTAGACATTGTATTTTTGGTATTCTATGTGAGATTGCAGTAGAAGAAGGTATTGTTGTAAAAGATACTAAATATTATGGTGATAATTATTTATCTCCTCCAAAAGAAGTATGGGATTGGGCAGGATTTGATTGGAACCAAGAATACTCCCAAAAATTACTTGTTTATTCTACGTTAAATGATGCAGGAGTACCTTTCAGTATTATTGCTGATAAAATCGAAAAGGAACTATAATGTTTGCTTATAGAGTAGTATTAAGAATCCAAGAAGAAGATACTATTGCTCATTTATATGTTGTTGAAGTATATCATGTACAGGCAGTAAGTATTCATGATGCTTTAACATTAGGTTATGAAAAGTTTATTAGTGAAGGCGGAAATGAAGATCTTCATATTTTAGGTGTAGATATTAAGGAGATTGGTACGGTGGAGCAAGCAACTGGGACTGTATAGAGTAAATTATCGTATAAAAAATAGACAAAATATTGACACAATGTTTGTGGAAGCACATAACATTGAAGATGCTTTTATATTCTTAGATATTGAAAAAGAAGTAGTAGAATTACATATTGCATATGTACCTGTAAGAAATGTATATGAAGATAAAGAACCTATTTTTCCTAAATCAAATGTAGGAGGTCCAGAGAATAACATTGATAAAACACTTATCTAAAGGATTACTTTATATATTTTTTGTACTTCTAAAATATACTATTATAATTACACTAATTGTGAGCTCACCAGTTGCAGGATACTATCTATTAGGAATCGCAGGCGCTATAGTAGCACCCCTGATTATATCTTTTACTATAGTGGAGTTAATAGGGGATGATTAATAGAAAAGAGAGATAGTCAATGAACTCTCAAGCTAGAATAGCTTATTTACTTGAGTATACTCGTGTACTTAATACTGAGATACAAGCACTAGAGAAAATTAGAAATTTTGATAGAACTTTTACTAGTAAAATCAGAATACAAGAGATAAAAAAGAAACGACTCATGTATTTAGATGAGCTAACAGTCCTACAAAAAGTAGACTCTACTCTAGAATTAACATAACTCAAAAACCGGATATTCTTTTATTGGGTAATTTTTGAAATCAGCCGGCGCGGAGGCTAAGTGGTGGATAATTTTTGATAATAAGGTATATTATTATTATTCTCCTATATAAAGATTTATACAACAACAGTGTGTTATAACCTTGAGTAGATAATCCAAAAAAGTAAAAAAAGATCTTGCCCCCTGCCTTATTTTTTGGTATAATTCTTCATAACCTGAAAGAGAAAAATTAATTGGTTAGTTGAGTAAAAAAATGAAAAAACTTCTTGACCCAACCTATTATTTTCGGTATAATGGTTTTAATAAATGAGGAAAGAAAGCATTCTCTTAAATTTGCTTTCACCATATGTATAGCAAGGATAGCTAAATGGCATATACTGACGCCGAAGTTGCACGTCTCCGAGACGTGTATGTACCGAAGTCTGTAGAGTCCGTTGATGCACTTGTAGCTGAGCTTGGTAAGTCCAAGCGTTCCGTAGTTGGTAAGCTCGTATCCGAAGGCATTTATGTAGCGGCTCCTAAGCCTGCTACTGCGCCTCGGGATGAGGGTCCTACCAAGAAGGAAATTGTAGCTGCGATTGAGAAGACTGGACGTGTGACCGAAGTGACTGGACTTTCTGGAGCGACCAAGGCCGCTCTTATTGAAGTTCTCGCTCTCGCCACCGCAGAGTAGTTACATAAGGATTATGCTCTAGAGAGATGGCGTCCGCGTCTCTCTAGAACAAACATTTCTTCCCATAGTTTAGTGGTCAGAACAGCGGGCTTTCAATCCGCGGACGGGAGTTCGACTCTCCCTGGGAAGACCAAATTATTGATATGATATTTGATAAATGTAAAAACTCAAAAGAACAAGGAAATATAGGATTATCTTATTCTATTAACTATTTTGTTAAAAAAAGATATACAGTAAGTATTCCTTTAAATGATAGTCAAGATTATGATTTAATTGTTGATATCTCTCCTAAAGGGCTATGTAAAATACAAATAAAAACTACTGGATTTAAAACAGAAAGTGGTAACTTTAAAGTAGATTTTAGAAGTAGTGGTGGTTCTAAAGGAGAAGTATATAAAAGAGTTGTAGATACAGATATTGATTATGTATTTGTATTAACAAGTAATGAAGATATGTATTTATTGCCTTTAAGTATTATAGGAACAAATTCTGCAACTTTAGGCGATAAGTATTTGGATTATAAATTATAAAACCATTGCAACAGACAAGGTGTCGGTGTGGTCTGTAAAACCATTCTCTATTGGGATGCTTGGTTCGATTCCAAGGCGATGGACCAATTAACCTCTGGTAGTACAGTGGCCAGTGCTCTTGCCTGATGAGCGAGCAACGAAGGTTCGAATCCTTCCCGGAGAACCAATTTAACGCAGGTGGCTAGGCCCGGTGGCCTGGCTGGTCTCATAAGCCGGCAACAAGAGTTCAACTCTCTTACCTGCTCCCAATATACGAAGTTTTATTTTAATAGGTAGCCCTATTACATAAATGAAAGAGTGATATAAACCAGAATGAGTAGCAATCTAGGGTTCACATTTCGTATATACTTATAAGGACCCTGGGTTCAGGTGGTAAGACGCTTCTTTTACATGGAAGAGATTGTAGGTTCGATTCCTACAGGGTCCACCAGTTTAGTGTATCTTTGAGGGTGGAGCTTGATGGGCTTCCGGGATGATTTTTATGAGTTTTCATAGAAATCGGTAAAGGGCTGTCGCCACTTCATCGGTGGCTTGTAGAAGAAACACTAATTTAATAAGGGACCATAGTGCTAATTGGAAACACACTGCTTTTGCAAGGCAGAATTCGGGGTTCGAGTCCCCGTGGCTCCACCATTTTAAGGGACAGTAGTATAAGATAATACACTGGGGTCGAACTTAGAGATATGGGTGTCAAATCCTTCCGTCCCACCATTTAAGCCTGTATAGTAGTAATTGGCAGCTATCCACTGTGGTATAGTGGCAGTCTCAGTTCGAATCTGAGTTCAGGCACCATTAACGGATTAACAAAAAGAAAATAATGAGCAGAGAATTAAAAAGACCAGTAAGTGCTGATAATATGACGGTTCTTGTTTGGGAAGTACTAAACGATCATTCAGTATTTGATAAATTTTTAAATGACGATGAGCAATTAGATTTAGAAGATGATTTAGTAGAACTTTTTGAACTTTGGAATGTTGCAAATACGGATTAAGCTCGTATGACGGAAATGGTATACGTACTGGCCCAAGAAGTCAGGTTTTGTAGGTTCGACTCCTACTATGAGCACCAAGTTAGAAAAGTAGTATAAAGAATTAGCACTCAATGGTCAATATTGAGGGATAAAGGTTCAATCCCTTTCTTTTCTATTAGATATAAGATAAACACTAGGAAGTTCACTGATATAATTTGGAAGGTACACGAAAATTTATATCTTGGCAGAACAGATTGACTCCGCAAAGGGCTTTTTTATTCTAGATGACATGAATTATAAGTGTAGGTTTGGCCTACGATCCCAACGGAATAGTAGTACGTTTTTATCTTAATACGCGGATGTGGTATATATGGTTGTGCCTCAGGTTTCCACCCTGAAGAAGCAAGTTCGAATCTTGTCATTCGCTCCAATTTAAGTATATAGCCTAGAAATAGGGAAAGGCAGAATGAAAATTTCGGTAAGTTGAACTTATTATTCCGATAGTAAGAGTGTAATAACTAAACTGAAGTGGGGATCAGGTCCCACCTATATACTATTAAGAGTGTATTAGTTTAACGGAAGAACAGCGTCACTTACAGCTTGTCTGTACACACGTTAGTATAGGTTCGAATCCTATATACATTCCCTAACATAATTGAAATTTATTTGAAGGACAAGTATGTTAGTAACACGGATCGTAAGAATACACTATAAAAGCGTAGATAAATTAGAAGACAATTATATTAAAAATCACTGGACAAGAGAAGGTGATTGGTATATATTTACAATAGAATATGAGATTAACTGGGTGTAAGAGAGTCAGGTTTCATCGCTCACTTTTGGAAGGTGAGATACGTTGGTTCAAATCCAACTACCCAGACCAATTAAGAGATAGTGAAAAATCAAAAAGAAACATCAGGAGTTACAACCTGATTATGGAAGTACTTTTCAATGCTCCATGGGTATTGTTAGTAGGTGAATGGGTAAGTACCATAATTCTTACATCAGCGACCAAATTATAAAATGATAAATGAAATATGCAAAAACTTAAAGGTAATTCCTAATGATATAGTTATTAATTCTTATAAAAGCAAGAAAAAAATAACATATTTTGAACTAATAAATGCTTTAATTGAGGTGGGTAATACAACTAAAGCAGCTAGTTATTTAGGAGTAACGTATAGAACAGTTTCAAGAGCTGTTACCAAGTTATCTCTTAAAAAACTTAATGGAGGTAATGAAACTTATAAGTATATATTATTACACTTAATTAATAAAAAAAACTGTAATGGTTGTGGATTAATAAAGAACTATATAGATTTTAGTTTAGATAAATATACTTCTGACGGATTAGATAACAGATGTAAAATTTGTAAATCAGAAAAGTATAAAGAATGGTATAATAATCATAGAGAAGAGCAAGTTCAAAGAGTAGTTACTAGATTTCGTTCTTTAGATAGGGTAGTTACACAAGAAGAATTAAATTATATATTTCAGCGAGACAATAATGAATGTAAGATTTGTGGTTATGATAATGAACAACATTTGATTGATTTTGGACAGAGATTACATTTAGATCATATTATACCTATATCTAAGAACGGAAAAACTAAAATAGATAATTTACAGCTACTATGTCGTTCTTGCAATAGTAGTAAAAGTAACAACCCCTAGTGGTGAAATTGGGAAACACGTTTGGTTTAAGCCCAAATGCTTTAGAGCTTGTAGGTTCGAGTCCTACTTAGGGGACCAATTAAAGGATTAATAATGTCTACATGTTGTTGTTTAGGGCCACAAAATGGAAACCCTGTTTGTCGTTGTATGATGGGTTCTTATAATAAAGAACAAATTGAAGCAGAGATATATAGGCTTCAAGAATTGTTGCAACAAAGTGATTGGAACAAAAGTTTCAAATATTAGTAATTAAGGATAGTAAACTGGACGGGCGCGCCAGGTCCGCTTGGAAAGCGGTTCGGACCTCAACGGGTCTGGGGTTCAAGTCCTCTGCTATCCGCCAAGACGTTCCTCCCAGGATGTGGTAGTAGTGCGGTGGTCCGTGATATGCACGGTAAGTAAGAGGAAACAGAGAGATATTGCTTTATTAAAGCCAATTGGTGAGTTTATCTCTCGAATTTATTAGAATTAAAGGTTCTGTAGTTCAACTGGTTAGAGCACTGCCCTGTCACGGCAGAAGTTGCGAGTTCGAATCTCGTCAGGACCGCCAATTTAGCTTCCGTAGCTCAGTGGATAGAGTACTGGTCTTCGAAACCAGGTGTCGTAGGTCCGAATCCTACCGGGAGCACCAATTTTGTGTCCTACCCAATACATGTATAAGGTGATATGGTTATCAGGTCTCTAAGGGGACCCTAAAGGTTCGACTCCTTAAAGTGACGCAACGCGATTATAAACTCCAGAACTGCAATGGATGCTAGTACATCTAATGCACGGTAGATTCATAGTCTACAAGAGAAATATGGTTCGATTTCCCAGGGGAATTACTTTCTAGAGTAGTTTCGGTAGTGTAACGAGTTTATAGTATATTTAAATAAGATAGTTGATATGTTCCATAGTTTAATCGGAAAAATAGCCGCAGAGGCAGTTTCGGGTTCGAGACCCGATGGAAAGTCGAAAAGCATTTCCGCGGATAATGCGTATTCCTTATATATCTGATCAATAATAAGTAACTATCTTATTTAAACATATTAACCCTCCGTAGCTCAGTTGGATTAGAGCAGGG
>SDBT01003113.1_pt1 | contig 28842 bp, 24 predicted proteins | sample 2277101 | NCBI WGS metagenome assembly SDBT01 (sample SAMN10404973, study PRJNA504765) | marine sediment metagenome | isolation source: marine sediment core GS10_PC15, 103 cmbsf | place: Arctic Ocean: Southern Knipovich Ridge | collected 2010
AAGGAGCCGCCGCGGATGATGCCGTTGGGGGCGGCGTCGTCGGAGACCCATTCCCAGACGTTGCCGGACATGTGAAGGTGTCCGAACTCGGAAGCCCCGTCCGGCATGGTTGGGTCGCCGGCGAGATCGAAGATCGGGGCGGTGGTGTCGCACTGCTCGTGGTAGGAGATTTCCTCGTCGGGGCAGGTGTCGGGTGGGTAGCGGTCGTTGCAGTAATCGGGATCGCCAAGCTGCTCAAGGCAGTTGGCCTTATTGGCGTAGTCGTCCGTGCCCCAGGGATACCGGCGTCCGTCGTCGGAGCGGGCGGCGGCCTCCCACTCCTGCCCGGAGGGCAGTTTCTTGGCGGCCCATTGGCAGAAGGCGGACGCCTGGATGCGGTTTATGCAGGCCACCGGGTGGTCGGCCAGGTCGTCGGGGTAGTAAGGGGATCTCTGATTCCAGGAGCGGTCGCCCGGGCTGCATTGGGGCAGGTGGGCGGTGCGCTCCGAGCCGCTCAGGGAGGCGATGAAGGCCTTGTAGCGGTCGTTGGTGACCTCGAAGCGATCGACGAAGAAGTCGGCGGAGAAATCAACATCGCTGGTGGGATCGCCCAGGGGGTAGGTGCCGGCGGGGACCTGGCACATCTCGGCCGCGGGTCTTACGTCGTTGGGGCCGACGAACCAGCCGCAGACGAAGTTGGTGTCGTGGCACAGGCCGGCCGAGTTGGCCGCGCAGGTGGTGGAGGTCTTGACGCACAGGCTGTCCTGGTTGCAGGCCAGGCCCGGGGCGCACAGGCCGTGTTGGTTGCAGGGCTCGCCCTGGTCGCCGGGCAGGTCCAGGCAGCCTGGGGCCACGCAGGCGGTCAGGAGGAGAGCGATCGTGGTCAGTTTCATGACGCTCCTCCCTCCCTAGAAGCGAAAGCCGGTCTGGAGCAGCAGGCCGCCGTCGGGGATCGGAGACAGGCTTACCGGCGGGGCCTGGCCGGCCTCTATGGGCTCCTCGTCGGGGATCAGGAAGAACACCAGGGCGGTGGCTAAAAAGGCGCCGCCGGTGATGTAGGCGGATACCGAGACCTTGTTCCAGGTGTCGATGCTGGCGCGGTGGGCGTTGAAGTCACCCTGGTCCGCGGCACTATCGGCCTGGCCCTGGTAGTGGAAGGCCACGCCGGTGCCGATTCCGCCCAGGGCGGCGCCGGCCAGGCCCAGGCCCAGGGCGGTCCAGCGGTAGATGGTGTAGTCGGCCGGGGGGGCCATCTCGGCCTTTTCGCCGAACAGGCGCAGGGTGACCACTTGCACGGCCTCGAGCACCCGGTCGATGCCGCGGAAGGTTATCGAGCGACGCTCGATCGCCTCGGCCTTCCTGTTGTCTACCAGGACGGCGCTGACCACCAGGACCTCGCCCGTCTTGCCCACGTTGCAGTGGTAGAGGTAGGGAGCGCCCATGGCCGAGCCCAGCTCGGCCATGCACCCTACGTCGTTGCAGCCCAGCAGCGCGGCCTGGCGGGCCTGGCCGAGCACGGCCACCACGTCCTCGCGGGTGATGACCTTGTACCTGTGAAGCCCGGCGATCACCGAGCCTGCGAGGCTGGCCAGCGAGACAGGATCTACCTCGCCTTCCGGAAGGCCCGACAGGCGCGGCTCGGCGACCACCAGCCCGGGGAGTTCCTCGGCCTGCTGGGCCGGGGACCCCGAGGGCAGGCAGGTCATGAGTATTATTGCCGCGGCACACCGGGTGACCGGCTTTTTCGCCAACATCGAGTTCCAACCCTTGCCTTGCGACGCGCTACAGCTTGAAGTTCAGCTCCCGGCCGCGGGAGTAGGTGACGTCCAGCTTGGCGAAGGCCTTGATGCCGTCGAGGGCCTCGAGGATGGCTTCCTCCAGGGCGGAGACGTCGTACTTGACCGGGTAGAAGATCTCGATCTCCAGCCGGCCGCCGCCGTAGGACAGCTTCTTGACGTCCATGACCTTGGGGACCGTCCTGACCACCTTGATGAACTTGATTCCCTGCTTGCGGTAGCTCTTGACGTTGTAGAGCTTGACCGAGTAGCGGATGCCCTTGGACGTCTCCTGGTCCCAGGACTGGACGATGCGCATCAGCAGGTTGTCGATCAGCGGAGGAGCCACGTGGGTCACGGCCTTGATCTTCAGGTCGCCGATGGAAAAGCAGTTGGCCGGCGAGTTGCCGCCCTTCTTGTGGGAGGCCACGATGGCCGCGGTCGAGGAGTTGATCGCCTTGAGCGTCAGCTCGGCGAAGGCGTGGTGCTCCTTCTGGCCCAGGTCGTTGAAGCTGGTGTACTTGATCCTTGCAACCGCCGTGATGATGTACTCGGCCCCGAACTCCATGGCGAACTTGGCAGCCTTGTTGTCGTCGTTCAGGAACTCCTCGAACACCTCGCTCTCTTGTTTTCTCAGCTTGAAGATGCGCTCCTGGGCCACGAGGTCAAAACCCCTGGCCAGCAGGGCGTTCTCGATCAATGCCTGCAGGGTGGACTCACGGACGTTCTTCTTTTTTCCGGTCTTGTCGATGAACAGCTCCTTGACCATGACCACGATCTTGGGGAACCGGGCCCCGGCCAGGCGCTTGGCCAGGATGGAGAGCTGGCGCTCCAACTCGCCGTCCTTGACCTCCACTTCCAGGGTCATTTTGAACACCTTGCCGTCGTTGGACTCCTTGAGGATCCTGTGCTTGCCGATGAATCCCTCGGACTTGGAGTAGATCTTGGACTTGACCTCGGACAGGTACTTCTCCTTGTCGTCGACCATCTTGGAGTAGGTCGAGTCGGACATGATCGACTTGATGTGAACGCCGGCGGTCATCTCGACGGCCTGCTTCAGGCCGGACTTGATGGCCGCGTCGCGAGCGGCGGCCAGGTTGCCGTCCTTGATGTCGGCCCAGCCCTCCACGATGACCTTCTTTTTCGGAGCGAAGGGGTTTTGAGCAAGGCAGACAGTCGGGATCAACAGGCAGACGGCCAGACCCGTCACCAGTCGAGGAAATCTCATCATCTCGGTCCCTCCTCGGTCGATTTAATGCCAACCGGTCCGCAGATGATAGGGAAAGATCCCGTGGCATTCAACGTTTTTTCCCGGCCGTCACGGCCCGGCCGCCCTCGGCCCAGGCGGGTTCGCCCGGGGGGAGGTCGGGGGGGATCTTGCTCAGGATCTGGGCCGGGTTTTTGACCAGGACCGCGCCGTTGGGGATGGTACGGCCGGACTGGATGGTCACGTCGAGACCGCCGAAGGAACCGTGGCCGAAGCAGGCGCCCAGGAAATTGGTACCCACCGACTGCAGGCTGCCCTCGTGCATCACCTTGATGTCGCCCTTGGCCCTGATGTCTATCACCCGGACGAGCGAGGTCATGGCCACCTTGCGGCCGAACAGGGAACACTGGATGCCGTTGGTGCACAGGTCGCCGTCGGGGTAGCCGGCGCAGAACACCATGACCGAGTTCTTGCTGATGAAGCAGCGCTCGCCGATGACGCAGAACACTATGCAGGCCCGGTCCTCGATCTGCGCCCCGTCGCCGACCAGGCAGCCTCGAACCAGGGCGTTGGCGCCGATGCGCACGTCGTCGCCCAACTGGCAGAACTCCACCCGGGCGGTCGGGTGGATGTCGCATCCGCGGCCGATCCGGTTGAGGCGCGCGGCCAGCGACCACTTCAAGTCCGGCAGGCGCACCCGGCCGGTCAGCAGGCTCGCGGCCGCGGTGGTCAAGAGCTTGCGCCCGGCCCACAGCTTGTGATCCAGGATCGTCTCGACCCAGCGGATCTGGATCGAGAGCTGGTTGGCCCACAGCACGTGTACCCAGTGGCCGATGTGCATGACCACCGACGAGGTCAGCGGGTGGGAGAAGTGGGATCGGCCGACGATGTTCGGCGGCACCGGGATCTCGAGCACCTTCTCCCTGAAGCGGGCCCGGACCGGCGCCGCCCGCTCGAGCATGCGGTCCAGATCGGCCCGGTCTCGCGGGGGATCGTCCGCCCGGACGACATACAGCCGGTATAGCGCCAGGCTCTCGCCGTCCAGATCGGCCTGGTCGAGGTCCTGCAGCGCGCGGGTGCGGCCGACCAGCAGCGAGCCGGCCGGCAGCCCGCAGCGGATCGAGGTGCGCCGCTTCTCGAACTGCTCCAGGAGGCTTGCGAGCACCCGGCGGGTGAAGAATACGTCGTCGAAGGTAAGCAGGAAGCTGCCCTCGCCGATCCGGGCCGGATCGTCGACGAACTCCGGGTCGAGACCGGCCTCGCGCAGCACGGCGCGCTGGTGCTCGGCCAGGCTGCGGTTGCCGATCATGGACTCGCCCACCGGATCGCCGAAGGGCTCGATGCGCCGCTGGCTGGGCAGGATGTACGCTTTCATGCGCACGAGACTACGAGCCGCATCCGCACCTGTCAACCGGCGAGCCGCAAAGAGCCGAACTTGCCGTTCCATCGCGAGGTTGATAACATCACTCCCATGTGGGCTCGGATTGCGATCTGGTCGCTGGGTTGTTGCATGATGACGAGCGGAGGCGCGCTTGCCCGCAGCCCCTGGAAGCCGCAGATCTCCGTCGAGGCGTTCGAGCGGCCGGGCGGGGTTCGCCTGCGGTTGAGGCCAAAAGTGCTCGAGCGTTTCGAGGCCGACTGGAACGAGGGCCGCCGCCTGCTCGACCTCGGGCAGTACCGGAAGGCACAGCCGCTCCTGGAGCTGGCCATCCGCCTGAACCCGGACCACGTGGGCGCCCGGCGGGCCCATGCCCGCACGCTCCTGACCCTTGGATACCTGCACTGGAACCTGGCGCTGATCCAGAAGGCCGCAGAAGACGTGCGTCACGCGTTGTGGCTTCGCCCGGCGAAGCCCGACCTGGTCCAGCTGGCAGCGCTGCTGGAACACCTGCAGCGACGCATGGAGCGCGTGTCCTCGCGGAAAGCAAAGAAGAGACCGTGATCTCAGCTATCTGTTGAACACCTTCTTCACTTTGTGGTACGAACACAAACCATGGACTTACGCAAGCTGGCCCAATGCTACGAAGATGAGATCCTGCCAGGCTGGGACCGGCTGTTCGTGCAGCTTCTGCTGGATTCCTTTCCCGAACAACTGCCCGCCAAGGCCAGCCTGCTGGAGATCGGCTGCACCACCGGCAGTCTGACCGAGGAGATCGTGGCCAGGCTGCCCGAGGGAGGCCGGCTGATCGCCATCGAGGACGTGCGAGAGCTGATGGAGATCGCGCGGCGCAAGGTGGCTTCCTTCGATCGCAGGCAGGTGTTCTTCAAGAAGGAACCGGCCGACAAGATCTCGTTCGCGGACCAGACCTTCGACGGGGTGCTGAGCGCTGGACTGGCCACGGTCTACGACCTGAGGTCGGTCCTGAGCGAGGCCGCAAGGCTGATGAAGCCGGACGCCTTCATTCTGCTCGGGGTTCCGCTGCAGGGCAGCTTCCAGGAGCTGATCGACATCTTCCGCGAGGTGCTGGAAAAGGAGGACCTGGTACGGATCCAGGACATGCTGGACCGCCTGACCCAGCGGCTGCCCGACCGGCCGGGCGCCAGCCGGCTGCTCAACGACGCCGGCCTGGTCGAGACCCGGGTGGGCTTGCAGGAGCATTCCATCAGGTTCGACACCGCCCTGGCCTTTCTGCAGTCGCCGCTGGTCCGCGAGCACTGCCTGGAGAGTTGCCTGGCCCTGATCGACGACCGCAGCTGGCGCGAAGGCGTACTGGCCGGCATGGTCCGCTCGCTCGACACCTACTTTCCAGACGGCATGGAGCTGACCCTGGTGCTGGGACGGCTGGAGGGGACGAAGCCGTAGTCTAACGGTTCTTCCTGCGGTCCAGGTCGAAGGCCTTGACCTTGCGGATCAGGTTGCGCCGCGAGATGCCGAGGGTCCCGGCCGCCCTGGTCTTGTTCCAGCGGGCGCGCTTGAGGTGATCCAGGATCATGGTGCGCTCCAGACGCTCGACGGCCTCGGGCAGGGTGGGGGCCTTCTCGGGCGACCCGGTGCCGGTCGGGTAGATCTCGTAGCGGATGCGGGGAGAGAGGAACTCCTCGACGATCTCCTCGTCGTCGCCGCGCAGCACGATCAGACGCTCGATCTCGTTCTCCAACTCGCGCACGTTGCCCGGCCAGTGGTAGTCCATCATCCGCTGCAGGCATCCCGGCGACAGGCGGTTTAGCGTCGGGCCGCGGGCGTGCTTGGCCAGGAAGTGCTCCACCAGCAACGAAACGTCCTCGCGTATTTCGCGCAACGGAGTCAGGGGAATGGTGATCACGTTGATCCGGTAGTAGAGATCCTCGCGGAACCGCCCCTGATCGACAATGGCCTTCAGGTCGCGATTGGTGGCGGCGATGATGCGTACGTCAACGGTGCGCTCCTTGGTCGAGCCCACCGGGATGAAGGTGCCCTCCTGGAGGATGCGCAGCAGCTTGACCTGCAGGGTGGGGCTCATGTCGCCGACCTCGTCGAGGAAGAAGGTGCCCCCGTCGGCCACTTCGAACAGGCCTTTCTTGGTCCCCACCGCTCCGGTGAAGGCGCCGCGGGCGTGGCCGAACAGCTCGCTGTCCAGCAGGTTGTCGTTGAAGGCCGAGCAGTTCTGCACCACGAAGGACTTGTCCCGCCGCGACGAGTTGAAGTGGATCGCCCGGGCCACCAGCTCTTTGCCGGTGCCGTTCTCGCCGGTCACCAGCGCAGTGGCGTCGGTGTCGGCCACCTTGTCCAGCATGCGATACAGCTCGCGCATGGGGGCGCTCTTGCCGATGATCTGTCCGTAGCTGGAGCGTTCGGCCAGCTCGCGCGTCATCCGATCGAGGCGGCGCTCCTTTGGGTCCGCCTCCGTGTGGCAGACCAGGATATCGCGGGCCACCTGCTGGAGCAGGCCGGCCAACTCGTTGAAGTCCAACATGGGTTTGCATTTATCACGTATCGGTGTGCCTCGGCAAGGAGGTAATACCTTGACCAGGGGGCGGGGTTGGGGCAAGCTACGAGATCCGTGAATGGTTGGAAGGAAATCCTGGCCTTGCCTCTCGTGACTTGCCTGGGCCTGGCCGCCGGGTGCGGCGACAAGATGGAAGCCCATCTGGACAAGTTCATGGGTTACAAATCCGAGCGCCAGTCCGATTTCGGCAGCCCGCCGGATGTCTATTCGCTGGCGGAATCGGACAAGGCGGCCGATCGGATCCACTCGATGACCTTCGCCGAAGCGGCCCACCGACTGGGCGCCCATCGCTTCAGGTCGGGGATCGATTTCCGCTTCGGGGCCGGCGGGCACTACACGTCGCTAAAGGAACAGGCCTTGATCGTCCAGGCGCAGAACGGCGACTTCAGGGTCAAGGTGGACAACGACGGCGGGCAGGGCTACGAAGTGGTCTTTTCGGGGGGCGCGCTCTTCATCCGCACACGATACGGTCCGTTCAACGAACGAAGCGTGCTCGATCGCATCCACCTGAGAAATCGCGACGCGACCTACGAAGGATGGGGAGCGGTCTACAGGCTCTTCAGGGGCCGTCTGGTGTACTCCAAGCTGGGCCTGGCGCGCCATTTCGGTCGCGACGCGCTCAAGTTCTCCATCGGGCTGGCCGGGCTCGAGCCACGGCTGCCGGGCGCACGGGAACAACCCGCGGCTCCCGAGGGCGTGAAGAAGTACGTCTACCCGATCGAGCCTACCCCTTCCGAGCGGGACCGGTGGCGTGACAAGGCCGTCCCGACCCGCGCCCGCGGGACCATGCTGGTGGACCTGGACACGGGCGTAGTGCTCAAGGTGGACTTCAGCGGCCAGCTCCGCTGGAGCGACGAGCAGGGCGGCGAGGCGGGGCTCAGCATGTCCGTCCATATGGAGACGGACGGATTCGGCAATCCGCCGGCCATCGCCGCCCCGGAGGCGGACACCATCAAGCCGCTGCCCGAGCGGGTCATGGTCGACACCCACCCGCTGGATTTCTTCTTTGGCAAGGGGTTCACCGCCAGGCTCGGCCCGCCCGCGGGCGTCGCTCGCAGGTCAAAGGCCGAGCGGGATGCCGAAACGACGAATTCCGGAGGTTCAACATCGAAGCCCTAGACCTGGCCAGACACCTGGCCGCGCACGCCGTTCAGAAGAAGGCCCGCAACTTCAGCCTGCTCGACGTTGGCGAACAGGCTTCCTACACGGACTACATCCTGATCCTGACCGCCACGTCGGACAGGCACGCCCGGGCCCTGGCAGACCACCTCCAGCGGAGCCTGCGCGACAACCAGGTGCACCCGCTGGGGGTGGAGGGATACGATACCGGTCAGTGGATCCTGCTGGACTACAACGACGTGATCGTCCATGTGCTGCAGGAGCAAGCCCGCGACTACTACGACCTGGACGGTCTGTGGATCGACGCCGAGCGGCTTCCCGTAGAGGAGTCCGGTTGATCCCCGACCGGCTGCGAAGATCGCTCGGCCTGTTGATCGCGCCGGGCGCCGCCCTGGTGGATCTGCTCTACCCGCCCGCCTGCTCCATCTGTGACGAACTGCTCGACTCACCCGTTTCCGTGGTCTGCCCCACATGCCGTTTCGGGTTCGATACGATCCCTGCGCCGGTGTGCGAGCACTGCGGTCAACCCTCGCCGGCAGGATCGATCTGCACCGATTGCCGGCACCACCCGCAGTCGCTGCGGCCGATCCGCTCGGCCTTCGCCTTCGGCGGCCCGCTGAAGCAGGCCGTGCTGGCACTGAAGCTCTCCGGCCTGAGGGAACTGGCCGGCTATCTGGCCGACCGGTTGGCCGAGGCCGACCTGCCCGGCTGGGATTGGAGCGCCGTGGATCTGCTGGTCCCGGTGCCGCTGCACCGTCGCCGGCTTCTCGATCGCGGCTTCAACCAGGCGACGCTCCTGGCCAGGCGCCTGTCGGCCAGTCTCCACATCCGCTGCGAGATCCACGCGCTGAGGCGGGGGCGCCCGACTCCCTCCCAGTCGCGCATGCCGGGACGGCCCGAACGCATGGCCAACGTGCACGGCGCCTTTACAGCGGCCAGGCCGCGGACCGTGGCCGGCCTTGCGGTCTGCCTGGTGGACGACGTGGTCACCACCGGCGCCACACTCTCGGCCTGCGCCGGGCCGTTGATGGACGCGGGCGCACGATCGGTATGCGCCGTCACGGTCGCCCGAACCCTCTCCCTGTAGTACCAGCTACCACACTGTGCGACAGCGGAGGGCCCGGGCCGGTTTTCCTTCGCCGAGATCCTTGACGCAAACCGCCCGGCACACCTAGTATTGATAATGCGGCCGATAATACGGGCCGCAGGGAGATGATGATGAGATTGAAGACCAACCGTAGTCGAGGCGCGTGGTTCTGGATCCCGGCGGGGCTGCTCGCCCTGGCCCTGGCGGCCTGCAGCGGCGAACAGCTCCCACCCGACACGGGAATCGACGGCAACGACGGCGGCGACATCGACTGCCCGGTGGCCTGCTCGAACGACGAGGAATGCTGCGGCCAGGAACGCTGCCTCGGCGGCGTGTGCACCCTGGGCGGGGACTGCCCCCAGGGTTGCAACTGGGAGTGCAACAAGGCAGCCGGCGAGATCTGCAACCAGGCCACCAAGAAATGCGAGACCGGCGTCCCGCCGGTGAACTGCCAGGACGGCTGCAACTGCTACGCCGGCGAGTCCTGCATCAACGCCCAGTGCACACCGTTCGGCGGAGACGAACCCCCCTGCATCGACGACGATAACTGCGAAGACGGCGAGGTCTGCCGCGAGGGCTTGTGCCGGCCCGAATCATGCGTCACCCGCGAGGACTGCGGCGGGGGAGACTGCCTGGTGTGCCAGGACGGCCAGTGCACGGCCCCGCCCCCGGTCTGCCAGGGCGACGACGACTGCTGCGTGGGGTACCGCTGCAACTTTGGTACATGTATCCCGGTCGATCCTGGTTGTACTTCCGATTCCAACTGCCTTGACCCGGATTTTCCCCGCTGCATCCCCCCCGATTGCTTCCCCGAATGCCTCAGCGACATCGACTGCCCCCTGCCTGGCCAAATATGCATCAACACACACTGCGAATCGCCGGGCTGCACGCCGGAGCAGTGCGCGCAGGGACAGTGGTGCAACACCGGCACGGGCGAGTGCGAGCCGGGCTGCGACTCCAACGACGACTGCATGGCGCCCGACACCTGCAACTACGCCACCCACACGTGCGGCCAGGTCGACTGCTGCGGCGGCGTCTGCACCCCGGGCGACCAGTACTGCGACGAAGTGACCTGCCAGTGCGTCAACCCGTGCCAGGGCCCGGATGACTGCCCGCCGAACTACAACTGCAACCTGGGAACCGGAAAGTGCATGTGCACCGCCGCGGCCTGCTCGGCCGGCTTCCACTGCGACCCGGTGACCGGCATGTGCATGCCCGACGCCAACGAGTGCGATCCGAACAACGACCAGTGCCCGGCGGGCCAACACTGCGACCCGGGCTCCCTGGTCTGCGTCCCGGACACCGGCGGGGGGAACGGCGACCCATGCATGACCGACGCCGAATGCAGTGCGGGCCTGCTGTGCGACAACGCCATCTTCTGCATACCCTGCATGATGATAGATCCCGACTTCTTCCCGACCTACACCTGCCGCTACGAGTGTTCGCTGATCGATTTACAGTGCAGCATTTCGGGATACGAGTGCAAGATGCGCCGCTTACTTGTGGGTCAGTGCATGCCCCCTTGACACCTGGCGCGTTCGACAACCCCAGGCGGCGGCCCGGAGGTCCTTGATGAAGTCTTCCAATTTTGCGAGCGGTGTCCTGGCGGTCTGCCTGGCGCTTGGCCTGGTGCTCGGCGCCTGCTCGGACAACGGGGGCGACAACGACGGAGGCCCGGACGGCTGCGACGGGTGCGAAGACGGCGACGGCGACGGGCCCCAGACGTGCGGCAGCATCGCCGAGTGCCCCACCCATCACCTGTGCATCGGCGGGTTCTGCCAGGTCGGCACCATCTGCACTGGGTCCGGCGAGGACGAGTGCCCGGCCGGCTACACCTGCAACGTGATGAAGGAAGTCTGCGTGCCGGAGAACCCCTGCGCGTCGAACGACGACTGCACCGACCAGGCGACACCCCACTGTCTGACCGGCGACGGGGTGTGCGTGGAGTGCACCGAAGACTACCATTGCGGCGATCCCGTCGAGGTGGAGTGCAACCTCAGCTTCGAGTGCGAGCCGATCGGCCCGGACTGTACCACGGACCCCGACTGCCTGGCCGCTGATCCGTCCAGGCCGTATTGCGACCAGGGCAAGGGAAAGTGCTTCGCCTGCGTCATCGACGATCACTGCGCCGGCACCCAGGTCTGCGAGCCCATAACCCGCACCTGCATGGACTGTTACAATGACAACCACTGCCTGAACCCGTTTCCATATTGCAACCCCAGCACCAGTACCTGCGTCGAGTGCATGGAAGACGCGCACTGCAGCGGGGACGAGCACTGCAACCTGGCCACCCATACTTGCACCGACATTGTCTGCACCTCGAACAACGATTGCCTGGACGAGCCCGGGCCCCACTGCGACCTGGACACCGGCGACTGCGTGGCCTGCCTGGAGCACGGCCACTGCGGCGCCCTCCAGTGGTGCCGCGACCACATCTGCCAGTCAGGCTGCACCACCGACCAGGAGTGCGTGGAAAAGCTCGGCGCCGACTACCGCTGCGAGATCGACACCGGCCAGTGCTTCTTCGCCGAGTGCCAGCAGGACGCGCACTGCGCCGGCAACCCGAACGGAGAGCACTGCAAGCTGGACGAGATCCCGTCCAATCCCCCGCAGTACACCTGCGTCCAGTGCACCGGCGACGCGCACTGCGACGAGTACTTCATGTGCAACAAGGCGTCGAACAAGTTCGTCTGCGAGCCCATGCCGTGCTACCTGTACGACGACCCGGCAGCGACTTGCGCCGAGATCGATACCTGCTACGTCTGCGATTACGGCGCCGACGGCCAGTGCATGCCCCGGGAGGAGGAATGCGAATACATCGGGTCCGGCATACAAAGCGATTGCTGCCGCGGATACAATTGCAACACCCAGGGCTTCTGCAACCTGAACGACTACTGTGACACGAACGAGGACTGCCCCGTGGAATACGAATGCACAGCCAATTTTTGCGATTACCAGTCCATATGCGGAGATTGTCCTGATGGCTGGTTCTGCAACGAACAGACCGGTGAGTGCGAGCAGGGGGAATGCAGGCTGATCCTCGAGACCTGCAACTCCGACATTCAGAACTGCTGTCCGGGCTTGAGATGCGCGGCTTTTTTCGGCTTCTGTGTCCAGGGCTGATGGATTTACAGACAGCAGCGACCCTGCTCACCACATGAGCCTCAACCGCCTGGAGCTGGCCGCTGTCATCGCCGAGCTCCAGGCCGTGCTGCCGGGCTCCTTTCTGAACAAGCTCAACGCGCCGGATCGCAACCTGGTCCAGCTGGTCCTCCGGCCGTACGTGGTGATAATCGACCTCAACCCGGGATTGACCCGGCTGCACCTGGTTCAAAGCAAGCGACCTGCGCCGCCCGTCCCGCCGGGCTGGATCATGAAGGGCAGAGGCGAGCTTGTGGGACGGCGGCTGAGCAGCGTCGTTCAGGTGGGCGACGATCGGATCGCCCGGATGAACTTCGCGGGTCGGCCGGAGCGCGGCCTGGTGGTGGAGCTGTTCGGCCGCGGCGGCCGGCTCTTGTTGCTGGACGAGCAGGATCGGGTGCTGATGCCCCTGCTGGGCCGGGCCGAGACCGGAAGTCCCTACGTGCCGCCCGCGGGCGGCCACCCGCCTCCTGCCACGTCGCGTTTCGGACCCCCGGATCCGGAATCCCTCGAGGTCAACCGGAAGGTGGCCGACCTCTACGGGCGAATGGCGGCCGAGCAGTCGCTGAGCAAGGACAAGCGGGAGATCGGCCGGCGCCTGGCGGTCGAGGAGAGGCGCCTGAGACGGCGGATCGGAAAGACGGAGGCCGATCTGGCGCGCACCCGACAGGCGTACGACCTCGCACGCCAGGCCGAGGCGCTGAAGTACCGGCTGGGAGCCGTGATTCGAGGCCAGCGCCGGGTCAGCCTGCCGGATCCGTGGGACCCGGACGGCGAGCCGGTGCTGGTGGAGCTGGACCCGGCGCAGAGCCCGCAGGACAACATGAAGCGCATGTTCTCCCGCGCCCGGCGCCTGGCCGCGGCCCGCGGCCCCATCGGGCAGCGGCTCGGAAAAGCTCGCAATGATCTCGAGGATCTGCGCCGCCTCGCGGCGAGGGTCATGATGGCTGACAGCCCGGCCGCCCTGGATGGGCTGCGCCCCGGCCCGGCCCCGACCGGCTCGCCCCGCAAGCCGCGCAGGCCCACCCGGCACCGGCCGTACCGGATGTACCACTCGGATAGCGGAAAGACCATCATGGTCGGCCGAACCGGCAAGGACAACCACGAGCTGACCTTCCGGGTGGCCCGCGGCCACGACCTGTGGCTGCACACCCGGGACGCAGCCGGAGCCCACGTGATCGTGCGGCTCGAACGCGGCCTGGACGCGGACGAGCAGACCCTCCTGGACGCCGCGACCCTGGCCGCCCACAACAGCCCGCTGCGCTCCTCGGCCAAGGTGGACATCACCTACACGCGGGTGAAGAACGTCCACCCAATCAAGGGCGCCCCGCCCGGCCTGGTCTCGGTCTCGAAGGCCCGCACCATCCTGGTGAGGATGGAGCCAGAGAGGCTCACGAGGCTGGGCAAGTCCTCGAAGACGGACGATTTGTAGAGGCCGGGCACGGGCACGGGTTTCTGCACTCATGTGTTCTGATGTAGGACAATGTAGTCATTTTGTTGACATGCCAAAAGAACCCATTTACAATTGGCTTGATAGGAGAAAAAGACAAAATGGCAAAAAAGAACCGTAAAAAGAAGGTCGAGGTCACAAAGACGAGGAACCGCACGGCCGCGGCCCTGGACGGCTGGCTTGACGAGATCTTCGGAGTGATCTTCCTGCTGGCAGCCGCGGTCGTACTGCTGTCGCTGGCGTCGTTCAGCCCGTCCGATCCGGCCTTCGACGGCTCTGGCCTGCCCTGCTCGAACCTGGTCGGCCTGGTCGGGGCCTACCTGGCCGACGGCCTGCTGTACGCCCTGGGCGTGACCGCCTTTATACTGGTGGTCGGGCTGGCATACTCCGCGCTGGTGGCCTTCACCCGCGGCGCGCTGCGCGTCACACTGCGCAAAGCGCTGGGCTACCTGGCGTTGACGGTCCAGGGCACGGCCCTGTTCCAGATCGCGTTTGCAGGCGAGCACCTGCTCGGCCACGCGCCGGGCGGGATCCTGGGCGAGTACGCCGGCGGGCTTTTCGTGACCCTGCTCTCGAGCACCGGCTCGATCGTGGTCCTTTGCGCCGGCATTGTCATGGGGCTGATCTCGGCCACCGGCTTTTCCGTCGTGCGAACCGCGCGCGAGATCGGCCGCGGCCTGGCCTCGGCCGGGCTGGCCGGCGCACGGGCCACGGCGTGGGCCGGCGGGCGCTGCGGCCGCGGCCTGGCATCGGCCGGCCGGGTCATTGGCCGGTGGCTTGTCGAACAGGGCGGGGAGTTCGTCGAGACCCTGCGACACAGTCGCACGGTCGAGCTGGCGGAGCAGGCCATGGTCGCCGGCCCGGCGGCCGGCTTCCTGATGCCCCCGGTCACCTGTCCGCCCCTGCTGGGCCGGCGGGAGCCGGTGGTGGTCTTCTCGGAGCCGCCGCCCGGCGAGGGCCCGACCGAGATGGACGAGCGCGAATCCGCAGAACCTGTCCGTCGCATCGAGGACGTTCAGCGCAAGGTCGAGCCCGAGATCGTCATCCCCAGGCATCAGGAACGGGAGCCCGACGATCCTGCACCGGCCGGCGCGGAGGAGGCCAAGGCTCCTCCTTCGCAGAACTCGCAGAACTGGGCCAACTTAGAGCTGCCCTCCCTGGACATGCTCGAAAGCGAGGAGCAGCAGGAGGCGGTCATCGACAAGGACATGCTCCACGAGCACGCCCGCAGGCTGGAGCAGAAGCTCTCCGACTACGGCATCTCGGGCCAGGTGACCAAGATCATGCCCGGACCGGTGGTCACCATGTACGAGTACGCGCCCGGCCCGGGCATCAAGGTGGCCAAGATCTCCGGCCTGTCCCAGGACCTGGCCTTGGCCCTGGAGGCCATGAGCGTGCGCATCATCGCGCCCATCCCGGGCCGCGCCGTGGTGGGCATCGAGGTGTCGAACAAGACGCGCCAGATGGTCTACGCCAAGGAGATCATCGGCCACAAGTCGTTCGCCAGGTCGCGCTCCAGGCTGACCATGGCCCTGGGCAAGGACATCGAGGGCACGCCCTGCGTGGCCGACCTCAACAAGATGCCCCACCTGCTGGTGGCCGGGGCCACCGGCACCGGCAAATCGGTGTCGCTCAACTGCATCATCACCAGCATCCTGTACAGGGCCACGCCCCAGGACGTGCGCTTCATCATGATCGACCCCAAGGTGCTCGAGCTGAGCCTGTACGATGGCATCCCGCACCTGCTGCTGCCCGTGGTGACGGATCCGCGCAAGGCCCAGGCCGCGCTGCAGTGGACGGTCAACGAGATGGATCGCCGGATCCAGATCCTTCACGGCGCCGGGGTGCGCAACCTGGACTCGTTCAACGCAAAGGCCGAGAGGCAGGCCAAGGCCGAGGAGGTCGCTCCCGAGGTACGAAAGCGCAAGAAGATCATAGTGATCGACAAGACCGCGCCCACCGAACAGGAGGAGCGGGTCGAGATCGAGGTAGACGCAGCGGACGAACCCGAGGTCTCCCCGGAAGAGCCGCGGCTTACTAAGATGCCGCACATCGTGATCGTCATCGACGAGCTGGCCGACCTGATGTTGACCGCGGGCCGCCGCGAGGTGGAGACCAACATCGTCCGCATCGCTCAGAAAGCCCGGGCCGCCGGGATCCACCTGATCGTGGCCACCCAGCGGCCCTCGGTCGACGTGATCACCGGCCTGATCAAGGCCAACCTGCCGGCCCGGATCTCGTTCCGGGTGGCCCAGAAGGTGGACTCGCGCACCATCCTGGACGCCAACGGGGCCGAGTGCCTGCTGGGCAACGGCGACATGCTCTTCCACCCGCCCACCAGCTCGCAGCTCATCCGCGTCCACGGGGCCTTCATCTCCGAGCAGGAGATCACCAGGGTGGTCGCGCACCTCAAGGCCCAGGCCGAGCCGGTCTACGACGAGACCATCCTGGCCTCGGCCGAGGAGGACCAGGAGGACTCCGCCGAGGGCGAGGACGATTTTCTCGACGAGATGTATGACCTGGCGGTCCAGATCGTGGCCGAGATGGGCCAGGCCTCGACCTCCATGGTGCAGCGCAAGCTGCGCATCGGCTACAACCGCGCCGCCCGCCTGATCGAACGCATGGAACGCGAGGGCATCGTCGGCCCGCCCGACGGCTCGCGACCGCGCAAGCTCCTGATCCAGAACCACGCGCCTTGAGAGACCAGCTTGCCGAGCGGCCCGAAGCGAAAGAGTTCGGCCAGCGCGGGATCGGCCCTTCAGCTCTGATGAGGCTCGCGTTGCCTCGACCTGGACGATGCGCTAGAATCGAGGAATGAAGGAGGTCGCAAAGCTGCTCAACGACATGGTCGCAAGCGGCGAGGCAATCGAGAGCCTTTGCAATGTACACGGCCTGTCGAAGCAGTGGCACCGATTCAAGACGAGGTTCCTGGAGCCGCAAGAGGAATGACTGGCGTCAAGACACTGCTGGAGCGTAGAGCCAAGTGGCAACGGGAGCGCGCCGGGCTGTCCTGGGCGGAGAAGATTCGCATGGCAGAGCGCGTTCGCGACACGATAATCGCCCTCCGAGCACGATCAGCGGAGAATCGAAGTCGCCCAGATGCCGAATGAGCGCGACAAGGGCGGCGTCCCTGCCAACAGGAGAAGATGGAAACTGCTGCGCTTCTTCGCGCGGGGGGAAGAACGGCCCCGGATCGAGGATCCGCGCGAGGTGGACCGGCTCTACCGGCGCCTGCGCCTGTCGGTGATGGTGACCCTCACCCTGGGCTACGGGTTCGCCTACACCTGCCGCCTGGGCCTCGCCGTGGTCAAGAAGCCGCTCATCGACCAGGGCTTGTTCACGGCCGAGCAGCTCGGGTGGATCGGGGCCGCCTTCCTCCTGGGCTACGGGGCGGGAAAGGTCTTCAACGGCTTCTTGTCCGACCGGGTCAACGTGCGGACCTTCATCCCCACCGGCCTGGCCATCTCCGCGGTTCTGAACCTGGTCATGGGCAGCAACACCCTCATGCTGCTGGCCGTCGTGCTCTGGGCCGTCAACGGCTGGTTCCAGGGCTTCGGCGCCCCGGCGAGCGTGGTGTCCTTGACCCAGTGGTTCGGAGCCAGGGAGCGGGGCACCGTCTACGGCCTCTGGTCCACGGCCCACGCAGTGGGCGAAGGGCTCACCTACTTCGGCACGGCCGCTCTCGTGGCCCTGACCGTGTGGAACTCCGCCTTCTGGGGCCCGGGGGTGATCTGCCTGGTCGTCGCGGGGGCCATGTACTTCGGGCTGCGCGATCGTCCCCAGACCGTCGGCCTCCCGCCGGTGGCCCAGTGGAAAGGGGAGCGGACGAGGGATGAAGACGCGGATGGAAAGGCGCCCGGGTCCACGGGCGAGGCCCAGCTCCAGATCCTCAAGATGCCGGCCATCTGGATACTCGGCCTGTCGTCGGCCTTGATGTACGTGACCAGGTACGCCATCAACAACTGGGGCATCCTGTACCTGCAGGAGGAGCACGGCTTCTCCCTGATCGAGGCCGGTTTCTTCATCGGGTTGAACACCATCGCCGGGATCGGCGGCTCGTCTGCCTACGGCTTCATCTCGGACCGCCTCTTCAACTCCCGCCGTCCGCCGCCGACGCTCATCTTCGGCGTCCTGGAGATAGTCGGCCTGCTGATCATCTTCTTCGGCCCCCCGGGGAACACCTTCCTGCTGGGTCTCGGGTTCGTGATCTACGGCTTCACCCTCAGCGGCATCCTGGCCGTCCTGGGCGGGCTCTTCGCGGTCGACATCGCCGACAAGCGCGCGACCGGCGCGGCCATGGGGGTGATCGGGATGTTCAGCTACCTGGGCGCGGGGATCCAGGAGATCATAAGCGGCATGCTCATCGAGCAGGGGACGACGATCGTCGACGGCGTCCGGCACTACGACTTCTCGGTGCCAGTGGTCCTCTGGATCGGCGCCTCGGTGTTGTCCGCCGTGCTGGCGGCTTCGCTCTGGCGGGTTGAGGTACGCGACTAGCGCCCGAAGAAGGAGGGGACGGTCATGGAGAAAGGAAAGCTCGGAGATCGCGTGCTGGTGGTAACCGGCGGGACCCAGGGGCTGGGGCGGGAGATCGCGCTCCGCTCGGCGGGCATGGGCGCCAGGGGCGTCGTGTTCTGCGGCCGCGACCAGAAAAACGGGCAGAGGGTGGCGGCCGAGCTTTCCGCAGCTGGCACCGAGCCGCTCTTCGTCAAGGCCGACCTCCGTAACGAGGAGGACTGCCGCCGGGTGGTCAGGGCCGCGGACGAGCGCTTCGGCCGGGTCGACGGGCTGGTCAACGCGGCCGCGAGCACCGCCCGGGGCACCATCGAGAGCACCACCGTGGCCGAGTGGGACCGGATGATGGCGCTGAACCTGCGGGCCCCCTTCATCCTGATGCAGGACTGCATAAAGATCATGCGCCGGGAAAAACGCGGCGGCAGCATAGTAAACATCCTCAGCGTCTCGGCCCGCGGGGGCCAGCCCAAGCTGACCGCCTACTGCACCTCCAAGGGCGCGCTGCTCACCCTGACCAGAAACCTGGCCTACGCCGTTCGGGCCGACCGCATCCGGGTCAACGGCCTCAACATCGGTTGGATGGCCACGCCCGGCGAGCACGCCATCCAGCAAACCGAAAACGCCCCCGCCAACTGGCTCGAACAGGCCGACGCCGCCTCCCCCTTCGGCCGCATCCTGAGACCCCTCGACGTGGCCCGCCTGGTCACCTTCCTGCTCAGCGACGACGCCGAGATGATGACCGGCTCGATCATCGACTTCGACCACAACATCATCGCCGGCTCCTTCGACTGAAAATGACAGTGTCAGACCCCATCAGGACTTGCGAACAACGCGGATGGCTCGCGGAATACAAGCCTTGACCTAGTCCAGATCTTAGCTAATAATGGAGTCGGAGGGCTTGAAAACGGCCGAACAGGGAGGTACTCCATGGCGCTCGTCAATATCCACGAAGCCAAGACGCACCTGTCGCGACTGCTGGCTCGAGTCGAAGGCGGAGAGGAGATCATCATCGCCCGGGCCGGCAGAGCCATAGCCCGGCTGATCCCCATGGAATCCGCGCCTACCCGGCGAGAGCCAGGATCTGCACGCGGTCTCTTCACGGTCCCCGACGACTTTGATGCCCCCCTTCCCGATGAAATCGTCGACGCGTTTGAATCATGATCCTGCTGCTTGACACCCACACCCTGCTCTGGTGGATCACCGATTCGCCGCGGCTCTCGGAGGATGCCCGCTCGCTGATGGCGGATACACGGAACGAGCTTCTGTGGAGTGTGGCGAGTTCATGGGAGGTCGCCATCAAGTTTGCAGTGGGTCGTCTTCCGCTTCCCGCTCCACCTGCGCTGTTCATCCCCGAGCACCTGGCGAGAAACAAAGTCGATACCCTGGCAATTCAAAATATACACGCGTGGCGGGCAGGCGAACTTCCCCCGCTCCACAGGGATCCCTTTGATCGAATGCTGGTCGCCCAGGCGCAGATCGAAAAGATCCCGATTCTCAGTGCCGATTCGTGGATCAAAAAATACGATATCGAGGTCATCTGGTAGCCGAGCAGAACTACGTCGATCCTCCGTCCCCGGGAGGTCAGCCGGAGCCTTCGACTGAAAATGATAGTGTCAGACCCCATCATTCTGCTGATGGGCCCGTACTGAACTGCGCGAATCCTGCTGACCATCGATACTACTTCCCGGGCGCCTCGATCACCTCGAGGCCCTTTGGGATCTGGAAGCGGAAGGACTCGTCGGACAGGCCCACGTTGGTGGTCATGTCGGAAAAAATGATGCGGTTGAGGTTGCCGCCCGGGTCCTCGACCAGGGTCTCGACCACCCGGAATGTCTTGCGCTCCACCTTGAACCAGAGCTTCTTGAAGCGGGCCTTGGACTTTGGGGTGAGTTCGAGCATGTAGTGATGCTCGTCGGCCTTCCCGGCGTCGGCCGGGAACGAGATCTGGAACTCGTCTTTCAGCTTGCCCTTGCCCCACAGGAAGGTGATCGCACAGGACAGGTCGGAGCCGGAGAAGGAGCGGTCCACCATGACCTGCTCCAGTTCCGGGTCGTAGATGTAGAGCGCCTTGCCGTCGACCACGAAGTGCTTTTCCCGGGGTTTTAGATAATCCCAGCGCATCTTGCCGGGCTTCTTGACGTACACGAACCCGCTCGAAACCTTGTCGCGATCCAGCGCCCTGGAGTGGTACTCCTGCCGGAAGGCGGCCTTGAAATCGCGGGTGTTCTCGTACATCTTCTGCAGCTTCTCCGTCACCTGCTCCGCGCTCAACCCCCCGGCCCGGGCTGCCGGAACTGCCAGCATGAACATTACCGCGATCGCCGTTTTTCTCATGAAATCCTCCAGATGATGCGACGCCGCAGGCCGTCTCGACATTCAAACTGCCCGGGCGTCATCAGAGCACTTCCCCTTGCAGATCGTAGGCATCGGCGTCGGTGAGACGCGCCCGGACCACCTCGCCGACCGTCGCCTCGCCATCCAGGAATGTCTCGCCGTCCACCTCGGGGGCCTGGTTCCAGGCCCGGCCGACGAGCGTGCCGTCCCCGGTCACCTCCTCCACCAGCACCTCCAGGCTGGAGCCTACCAGCGAGCGGTGGTACGCTTCGGCGATCGGCTGCTGGACGGCCATCAGGCGCTCGCGGCGAGCTGCGGCGACCTCGGCCGGGACCGCGTCGGGCATGGAGGCCGCCTCGGTGCCCTGCTCGGGCGAGAAGGCGAACACCCCCAGCCGCTCGAAGCGCGCTTCTTCGACGAACTCCACCAAGCGCTCGAAGGCCGCCTCTGTCTCCCCCGGAAAGCCGGTCATCAGCGAGGTGCGCAGCACCGCGCCCGGAACCGCAGCGCGGATCTGCTCGACCAGCCGTCTTGCGCTGCCCGGGTCTCCACCGCGCTTCATTCGCCCGAGCACCCCGGCGTCGACGTGCTGGAGCGGCACATCCAGGTAGGGCAGCACGGTCTCGCGCTCTGCCACCACCGCAAGCAGGCGCTCGGGCACCGTTGTCGGGAACAGGTACATCAGGCGCAGCCACCACAGGCCCGGCACCGCGGACAGGGCGTCGACCAGGTCGGCCAGGTCGGGCCTGCCTGGCTTGCCGGGCAAATCGCGTCCCCAGGCGGCCAGGTCCTGGGCCACCAGCACGATCTCGCCCACACCCAGCCGAACGAGGTTCTCGCACTCGGCCTCCAGGTCGTCGAGCGGCCGGCTGCGTTGCGGCCCGCGCAGCTTCGGGATGATGCAGAACGAGCAGCGCCGCGAACAACCCTCGGCCACCTTGAGATAAGCCGCGCCGGCGGACAACGAGTTGGCCCGCGGGGTGGTCGCGTCGGGCAGGAAGGCCCTCCCGGGTTCGGCCACCAGGCGCTCGGTCCGGCCCAGCAACCCGCCCAGCCGGCCGACCTCGGCCGGCCCGACGAACAGGTCCACCTCTGACAGCTCGTCGACGAGCTCCTCGCGGAAACGGGCGGGCAGGCAACCGGCCACCACCAGCTTCTCGCAGCGGCCCTCGCGCCTGTGCCGGCCCATCTCGACGATGGTGTCCAGCGACTCCTCCACGGCCGACTGGATGAAGGCGCATGTATTGATCACGATGATCTCCGCCTCGGCCGGATCGTCCACGGCGGCAAACCCGGCCAAGGCCAGGCCGGCCCAGATCACCTCGGAGTCCACCTGGTTCTTGGGGCACCCCAGGCCGATTAGATGGAACCGCTTGCCCACCGGAAGATCTCTCAGTTCTCTCAGATCTCGTAGGTCTGGTCTTTCTCTACGCCGATCACGTCTCGGTGGCCGTCGGCCTCGAGCTCGGCGACCAGGCCGGCCACGGCCTCCGGCTCTCCGTGGTTGACAAGGAATTTCGGCTCGCCCGGGATGCTGCGGCTCCAGGCCACCAGGGTGTCGCGGTCGGCGTGGGCCGAGAATCCATTCAGGGTCTCGATGCGCCCCTTGACCTCGATCTCCTGCCCGTGGATCTTGATCGTCTTCTCCCCGTCCACCAGCCGCCGGCCGAGCGTGCCGTAGCCCTGCCAGCCGACGAAGACCACCGTGGTGGACTCGCGATCCAGGAAGTACTTCAGGTGGTGCAGGATCCGGCCACCGGTGCACATGCCCGAGCCGGCGATCACGACCGCCGGGGGATCCATGTGCTGGACCGCCTTGGAGTCCTCGGCGGTGACCAGCTCCCGGAAGCCTTCGAAGCGCATCGGAGGGTTGTCCTGTTTGATCAGCGCCCAGGTCTCGTCGTCGTAGCACTCGCGGTGTTGGCGATAGACCGCCGTGACCCTCTCGGCCATGGGCGAGTCCAGCAGCACCGGGACCCTGGGCAGGCGCCGGTTGCTGACCATGGCGTTGAAGTGGAACAGCAGCTCCTGGGTGCGGCCGATGGAAAAGGCCGGGATGAGCACGAAGCCCCTGTGCTCGATGGCCTCGAGCACGATCTGCTTGAACTCCTCGATCGTGTCGGCGCGCGCCTTGTGCAGCCGGTTGCCGTACGTGGACTCGATCACCACCGCGTCGACCTCGTCCTCCCAGGAGGTGGTGGGGTCGCGGATGATCGGCGCGTTGAGCGAGCCGATGTCGCCGGACATCAGCAGGCGCCTGGAGCCGCAGGTCAGCAGCACGTGGGAAGAGCCCAGGATGTGGCCGGCGTCGTGAAACCGCAGGGACATCCCTCCTCCCAGGTCGGCCTCCTTGCCATAGCCCAGGGGCCTCAACAGGCGTACGGTCTTGTCGACCGCCTCTTCGTCGTATATTGGATCGCCGTCCCATCTCGCCGACAGGCGGGCGGAATCCCGCCAGATGATCTCGGCCAGCTGGCCGGTGGCCGGATGCGCATGGATCGGGCCCCGGTAGCCGGAGTCCACCAGCCGCGGGAGCCGGCCGCTGTGATCCAGGTGACCGTGGGTCAGCACAACCGCGTCGATCTCGTCTGCGGGGATCGGCAGCGGCTCGCGGTTGAGCTCGTTGGCGTCCTTGTCCCCCTGGATCATGCCGCAGTCGACCAGGATGCGCCTGCCATCGCAGCGCACCAGGCTGCAGCTTCCCGTCACCCGCCCGGCAGCTCCATAGAACGTAATAGACATTTCGCTCATGGTGTTCCTCCAATCAAGCCCGGTATTCTTCCGGGCAAGCGGTTGCGGCCGATGGTCACGTGCTCGAACCCCATCTCCCGCATCCGCTCGGGGGGATAGATGTTGCGCCCGTCGAAGACCAGGCGGTTTTTCAGCAACTTGCCGATACGCTCGAAATCGGGGCGGCGGAACTCGTTCCATTCGGTCACCACGATCAGGGCGTGGGCGCCCTCGCAGGCCTGGTAGTTGCTGTCGCAATACGTCACCCTGTCGCCCAGATGCACTCGGGCGTTCTCCATGGCCTCGGGGTCGTAGACCCGCACCCCGGCCCCGGCCCGAAGCAGGTCCTCGACGATCACCAGCGCCGGCGCCTCGCGCACGTCGTCGGTGCGCGGCTTGAAGGCCAGGCCCCAGACCGCGAAGCGCAAGCCGGAAAGGTCCCGGCCGAAGCGCTGCTCGACCCACTCGACGATCAGGCGCTTCTGGCGCTCGTTGACCCGTTCGGTGGCGTTCAGCATGTGCATGCCGACCCCGTGCTTGGAGCCGGTCGCGGTCAGCGCGCGGACGTCCTTGGGGAAGCAGCTTCCGCCGTAGCCCACGCCGGGGAACAGGAAGGCGTGGCCGATGCGCCTGTCCGAGCCCGCCCCGAGTCGCACCTTGTCCACGTCGGCGCCCACGGCGTCGCACAGCCGGGCGATCTCGTTCATGAACGAGATCCGCAAAGCCAAAAGACCGTTGGCGCAGTACTTGGTCATCTCGGCGCTGGAGTTGTCCATGAACAAGATCGGATTTCCGGTGCGCACGAACGGGGCGTACAGGTCGCCCATGATGCGCCGGGCCTGCTCGTCCTCGGCGCCCACCACCACCCGGTCGGGCCGCAGGAAGTCGTCCACCGCGGCGCCTTCCTTGAGGAACTCCGGGTTGGACACCACGCTGACCGGGTGGGAGGTCTCGGCCTCGATCGCCTCGCGGATCTCGTTGGCCGTGCCCACCGGCACCGTGCTCTTGCAGACCGCGATCAGCGGACCGACCATGGCCCTGCCGATGTCGCGGGCCACATCCATGACGCAGCACAGGTCCGCCGCGCCTTCCTGGTCCTGGGGCGTGCCCACGGCGATGAAGACCACCCGGCGGTCCGGTACGCATGCGCGCAGATCGGTGGTGAACGTCAGACGCTTCTCGCGGATGTTGCGCGCCAGCAGGTCGGCCAGGCCGGGTTCGTAGAAGGGAACCCGGCCCTGTTGCAACATCCCGATCTTGTCCTCGTCCACGTCCACCACCACCACGTCGTGTCCGGTCTCGGCGAAGCAGGTGCCCGCCACCAGACCCACGTAGCCCGCGCCCACCACGGCGATGCGCATCGCGATCCTCCTCCTCGCAAGCCAGCCGAGTCTAGCGCCGCATCCGAAGTGATGTCAAAGGTATCAAGGGATTATCAGGCGGGCTCCACCAGCTCCGGTCCGTCGTTTGCCGGGGAGTTGACCGCTTCCGAGACCGCGAAGGCCTCCATCTCTTCGGAAGGGTACGGCTCCAGCAGGTCGGCCAGCCCGGCCGGTTGCCGGGGCTCGGGATCGAGCCACCGGTCCCAACCTTGGTCTTGGCGGCCTTCTTCCACTCGTAGAAACCGTCCACCGGCACCAGGCAGCGGCGCCTCCTGAAGGCATTTGCGAAGCTGGGCTTCTCGGCCAGGGTCTCGGCCCGGGCGTTTATCATCCGGTTGCCGATCCTCTCGTCCTTGGCCCAGGACGGCACCAGCCCCCACTTGAAGAGATCCAGCTCACGCCGTGGGCGATTCGGGATCACCAGCGCCGTCTGGGTCGGGGCAACGTTGTAACTGGCCCGCACCCCGGCCGGGGCCGAAGCCAGCCCGAAGGCCTCGATCAGCTCCGAGGCCGGCGACACGATTGCGAACCGTCCGCACATGGGACCGACCTCAGAGGTCGTCCTCGGCCAGGACCACCAGGGAGTCCTCGGCCTCGAGGACGATCTTGGCGCTCTTGTCCGGGTTGAGCTTGACGCCGAAGTTGCGGGCCGGGTCTGCGGCCAGGCGGCCGAGGCGGTAGCCGAGGCAGATCTCCTGGTCGCGCTTGAGGGCCAGGGCCAGCAGGTCGGCGAAGGTGACCTCGGCCGGGAATTTTTCGAGGTACAGGCTGGCCGGCTTGAGGTAGATCTCGGAGCCCTCCTCCTGGAAGATGTTGTCGTACAGATCCTTGATGCGCGGCTGCTCGGACAGCTGGGCGAAGATCATGGTGATCAGCTTGTTGCTGATGATGAAGTCGTCCACGTTGGTCTGGCTGACGAGCTCCTGGTTCTCGGAGTCAAGGATCTGGGTGATCAGCTTGGTCTTCTTGGCCGCCAGGTCGATGCCGGCGTCGCGGACGATCTTGCGCATCAGCAGCAGGATCACCAGGGTCTCGGAGTCGGTCTTCTCGGGGGTGTCGCCCTCGCTCTGGGAGAGGATGATCACGTTGTCGTAGGAGAAGGGGTCCAACGAGCGCAGCTGCTCCAGGTCCAGGGGGTTGCCGTCCTTGAGCTGGATGACCAGGCCCGGGTTGGCTTGACGCAGCTCGGCCACCTCTCGCAGGATCCGCTTGGACGGGTCGTGCACCACGATGTCGACGGCCGAGCCCTGCTTCAGGTAGTCGGAGTACTCGGAGACGATGATGTGCGCCACGCTGTGCCAGCCCAGAATCAGCTCGCGCTCGACCTCCTGCTGAAGGCGCTTCATGGTGAAGGGCAGATCGCGCGGAAAGGCAACCGCCTCGGGGGCGAACCTTATTTTGGAGTCGTCCTCGGCCAGGATGAGCACCTCGTCGCCGTCCTCCATGGTCGCGTCGGGCGGCGGGCGCATGATCAGTTCGCCGGACTTGCGGCGGATGCCCATCGGCACCCCGTCCGGGAAGCGGAAGAGCAGGTCGTGGAAGCGGATCCCGTTCCAGTCGGCCTCGTGGAAGTAGAGCTCGCCGCCGTCGAAGGACAGGATCTCGTTATACACCACCGCCAGGCCGCTGGTGCGCGAGGTCTGCACCAGGATCTTGCCCAGGATGTCCCAGGAGTCCACGCAGGTGATCAGCGGGTCCTCGAAGGTGTCGAGCAGGTCGCGGCTGTCTTTGAAGAACAGCTCGACCACGATGGCGAGCTTGTTCTCGCCGTCCTGGCAGCCGATCAGGGCCAGGATGGTCTTGATCGCGACGGCGTCCGAGATCCGCCGCTTGCCCTCCGGGGCCTGGTCCGAGCAGGTGGCCAGCACGATGGCCGATTTGGCCTCTGGCGCATTAATTCGCCGCAGGTTGGCGATGGTCGAGGTGTTGCCCTTGCGGGTGATCACCCTGGTGGTGCGGGTGTCCGGGATGAAGGTCTTGACCTCGTCGTCCATCTCGTCCTTCTCGCGCTCGGCCAGGATGACCACCGAGGCGTCCTTCTCGCTCTCGTTGGCGAGGATCAGCTCGCGCAGGATGTCGAGTACCCGGTCGTTCCAGTTCAGGATCAGGGTCTGGCCCGACTCGATCACCCTGGATCGGCCCTTGCGCAGCTCGTAGATCGTCGTGTCCAGGGCGGTGGTGATGAAGGCGATCAACATGGAGAAGATGACCACTCCCAGGAACCCGGCCAGGACCGCGGTGATCTTCAGCCAGGGGCTCGCCTCGGTGTCCACCCCCATGTTGCCCGGGTCGGTCATGGCCAGGAACATGGCCCAGATGTGGGAGAAGAAGTCCTCGAAGATGTCCACGCCCGGGAAGATCAGCAGGACTATCCAGCGGACCAGGACCGAGATCCCCAAACAGACCAGGAACAGCACGACCAGGCTGATGAAGATCGAGACGCCGCCCCTGGCCATGAAGTTCTCGAACCCATAACGCATCTTTTCGCGCAATGCCTGCAACATGGTCGAAACCCTCCGCGAGTGCGTCCGGAATCCCGGAACGATAGGAGCCGCCCGAGCGAAAGTCAATGCTTGCGCATCGCCTGGTGTGTTGCCTATTCTCGATCACATGAACCACCTAACCCGGACAAGCCGGAACCAACAGGCGTCGTTGACGTTGCCGTTGCCGTTTCCGTCGCCGTCGCCGGATTGTAGAGAGAAATGAGCACATACCAGACAAAACCTTCTTCACCGGGTAGTCTCAGTGGTTTTCAAGACTACCATTTGACTCCACCTGCCGGCGACGGCGACGGCGACGTCAACGGCTACGGCTACGGAAACGTTGAAAAATATTTTGCCAGTTCTGCACAAGATTTCACCGATAAGAGCACAAGTAAGAGATCCCCAGGGTATAAAGCGCCGCAGATCGACCGGCGCACCTTTCTTCTCGCGGGGGCCGGCGCGCTCGCGGGCCTGGCGGCCGGGTGCCCGCCCAGGCGCGTGCCCGCGCCGGCCAGGGACTTTCCCCTGCCGCACCTGGAGGTGTCCGGCACGCCGTTCGAGTGCGGTCGGGCGATCGGACGGCGCTTCGCCCGGCAGATCCGCCTGGGGCTGGAACGCAGGGCCGGGTGGTTCCGCCCTCTGAAGGATTTCATGCTCGCCGACCTGCCCGGCCGCTGCGAGGGATTCCTGGCGGCGGCAAGGGAGCACTTCCCGGACATCGTCGAGGAGCTCGAAGGGTGGGCCGAGGGCTCGGGCGTTGACTTTTTCGACCTGGTGGCCCTGAACCTCAAGGCCGAGTTGGGCGCCATGATGGCCAGGCAGCGGACGGAATGCCCGGGCTGCTCCACCCTGGCGCTGAACCACGGCGGCCGCCTGCTGCTGGCCCACAACGAGGACGGGCACGCGGCCTACGCGGACCTGATGTTCCTGCTCACCGTGCGCCAGCCGGGAAAACCGGCCTTCACCTGCCTGTCCTACCCGGGCATCCTGCCCGGCAACGGACCCGCGGCCAACTCCGCGGGCCTGGTCCTGACCACCAACTACATTGCATCGATCGACTGGCGCATCGGCGTGCCGCGCTACTTCCTCGACCGCGCGGTCCTGGGCGCCCGCTCCCTGTCCGAGGCCGTGAAGATCGCCCGCCACCCCCAACGGGCCTTCGCCTTCCACTTCAACCTGGCCTCGACCCGGGAAATGAAAATACTCTCGGTCGAGACGGCCGTGGACCGCGACAAAGTGCACCAGGTCCAGGGTCTATACCTGCACACCAACCACCTGGTCCTGCCGGGCATGGAAGACGTCCCCCAGGATGGCGACTACGTGGACGGCTCGTCCAGGACTCGCTACCGGGTGCTCGACTCGTGGAGACGGAACGCCGAGACGAGACTCGACGCGCTCGACGGCAAGGCCCTTATCGCCGCGCTCTCCTCCCACGAGAGCGCCCCCTCCTCCCCCTGCCGCCACCCCGCCGGCGATGTGCGCGGCCAGACCCTGGCCACCTCGCTGTTCGACATCCAGAACCGCACCTGGACCCTCTACCCGGGCAACCCCTGCGAGACCGACCCCCGCCCGATCCGCTGGCCCGAGGGATAATCAGCACATTACACCCCCTCCCCTGGCGGGAGGGGGCGGGGGGGAGGGTGGAATACGTGCGTCAGCCCTGATCCTACGCCAACTTGCTTGACACCAGTTGACCGGTCACATAGACTGGTCA
>SDBT01003114.1_pt1 | contig 28837 bp, 22 predicted proteins | sample 2277101 | NCBI WGS metagenome assembly SDBT01 (sample SAMN10404973, study PRJNA504765) | marine sediment metagenome | isolation source: marine sediment core GS10_PC15, 103 cmbsf | place: Arctic Ocean: Southern Knipovich Ridge | collected 2010
AGGGACATGCTCCAGGACTTTGTGCCCAAGACGATGGAGAGCAATGTCGCCATGGAAAAGTATCACGGCATCGTAACAAGGTACGAAATGTTAATATCAACGCAGAGTTAAACTAGAGCCTAAATAAACATCAACCAACTCATCGATAACATGCGATCAATCAAAAAACGAAGAACATAATATGAGCATTAATAAAATATCTATTGGTATCATCATTTTGACATTGTCCGCACACGTGGTATTTGGTCAGGATGAGATGTTTTCTTTGATTAGAAAAATAAATGTAGACCACATGGGAGTTAAGGGGCAAATTGATGCATGTGAGTTTTCCAAAGACAATTATTACATCATTGCCAGTGATAACCATGCCACCGCTAAGATTTATATACGTGAAACTGGTGAATTTTTAAACCAGGTTAAACATCTTGAATTGAGCAATGATCAATTTGAAAGAGCCGGTAAAATAAACGCGCTGGGTTATTCCTATGACCGCACATATTTTTACACCGGCATTAATGACCATGGGTTAAAGTTATGGGATGCCGAAACATATACCCTTGTACATCATTTTAATAAGACGGCGGAGGTAGACGGTGCAGATTTTTCCTCAGACGGTAAGTGGTTGGCTGTTGGGGCGGGAGCTGAAGTTCATGTATATCGCGTTTCTGATTTTACCCTGGTCCACAAATTTACCCATGAAGGGTCTGCAGTAAACTTTTTGCACTTTAACCACGATAACAGTCTCCTGGGATCAGTCGCCAATAAAGGAGAGGTCCTTATCACAAGGACTACCGATTGGAAAAGAATTAGAAGGCATTCACTAAAAAGCAGTGCCAAGCGGATCTATTTTTCCCCTGATGGGACTCTTTATGCGGTGAGCGGTCGAGATCAATATTGCAAAATACATCGTACTTCAGACGGCTCGGTGGTGGCGGATTTGAAACACCGGGGAAATTTGGTAATGATGCCGGGTGATGATTATGGCGACAGTAATCCCGCCATTGAAGCTATGCACTGGAGTGCAACGGGAAACTATCTTTTTACCGGTGGTGTCATTGATGGAATCATGAGGGTTTGGCGGCGCAATGATTGGTCTTTGATCGGACACGTACAAGCCCAGTCAACTAACAGGCAAATTGAATACATTGATGTTTCCAGCGATAACGAGGTGATTGTTGGAGGAGATGAAGGTGTTTTATACCACTATACTTTTATTCCCCCAAGAATTTTGAAACCATTTGTACAAGAACCTGATGGAATGGTTTGTCTTGAAGCTGAAGATTATGATACGTCCCTTCCTCAAGGGGGACATAGATGGACTGTTATTTCTGAAACCGGTGCAGCAGGAGGAAAATGTCTACAAGCACTTCCAAACGATGGGGTGAGAAAAGATGTGAATTTTGCTGAATATGATCCAAAAAATGATGCGCCAAAGCTTGATTACAGAATTAATTTTACCCGCGCAGTAAATTACCATGTTTGGATCAGAGCAAAAGGAAATATAGATGATAATTCAGTGCATGTTGGGATCAATGGTAAGGGCATTCCTTCATCGGATATGATTGAATTTCCCCCTTCAAAATCAAATTATATCTGGAGTAAAGCCACCAAAGATAATCAAGATGCCTCCATATCCATTTTAACCAATGGCTTTCATACCATAAATGTATGGATGGATGAGGATGGAACAATATTAGATAAAATTCTACTTACTTTAGATGCAGAATACGATCCATCCAGTGTGAATGGTGGAAAAGGACCAAAGGGCAGTATTCGTTAAACGTACTCTAATTAACATTATCACTGATGACACGAAACGGTAAGATTATTTTTGGTACCAAATTCTCAAAAGTAAGCTGCATCATATCCATATACGGCCTCACATTTGGTTTTTTATTATTGCTGTTGTGTTCGCCAAGCATCAGGGCACAATCGTCCCCATTTGATTTGAAGATCCATCAGGTTACCTCCGGTGAGAAACATCATTTCTTTGGGTATATCGGCCAATGCCAGACGATCCCCTGGAATGAAACCGGTCAATATATCCTGGGACTGGAAATTGACAGAATTGACCGCATGCCCAAGCCTGATGAGGCCGCAACCATAATCCTCATAGACACCTATGATAATAACAAGATTATCCGAGTGGACAAAACAAATGCATGGAATCCGCAGCAGGGAACCATGTTTTACTGGAATCCTTTAGCAGCTGAAACACAGTTCTTCTTTAACGACAGGGATATCGAAACAGGCAAAGTCTTTACGGTCATTTACGATATCAAAAAGAATAAACGAGTTCGCGAATTCCGATACGATGACACACCCATTGGCAATGGAGGTGTTGCTGCTGACGGTTCGGCCTGGCTAGGACTCAACTACGGTCGCTTGGCGAGACTGCGCCTGGTAACCGGTTATCCCGAAGCATTGGACTGGTCAAAAGATGAAGTTGCACCCAAGAATGATGGCATTTTCATAGTGGATATCAGAACCGGAAAAAATCGACTACTCGTCTCTTACCATCAACTTGATGAGAAACTAAAGGAGCTCAATCCGGACATGAAACACAGCGGACTTTTCATCAATCATACCCTATGGAACCGGGACGCCGATCGTGTGTACTTTTTTGTACGGTCCGGATGGGGTGATAAACCAGGTGATAAAAACAATGTACCCTGCTCGATTAACATAGATGGAACGGGGCTGACCTTGCATGAAACACATATTGGCGGGCATCCCGAATGGGCAGAAGGGAACCTGCTGATCGGCAGCGAGAAAGATAATGAACGAAACGAGAATAGACAGATTCTCTATAACGTGGACACTAAGAAGATTGTTGGGCAATTGGGTAATCCTGAAATGTTTCCCAAACCTGAAGGAGACGTCTCTCTCTCACCCGATGGGAATTGGTTTGTCAACGGATACAAGGAATCCACGAAGAATTATTACGCTGTCTATCGGCGGAGCGACAGCGCTTTTGCCCGTAGCGAAGGGATCGACAAAGGATCATATAGCGGTGACATCCGTATCGACCCGGCTCCACGCTGGAACCGGACCAACGATGCTATCCTCGTACCTGGCATTGACAAGAACGGGACCAGGCAGATATTCGTGATTAAGGTGATCTCTCCCTGAGGATCTTCCAAAGAGACTGGGATGGAATCATATGGGACATTTTTTGTTGACGTCCTGGGAGATACATATTTACCACCTATCGAGCGTACAGCCATTCGTGTTGATAAGGCTTGCGGCGATGCTGGAATAGATATTTTTAGCCTTGGGGATGATATTGGAACACAATCCTCCATTATGATTGCTGTTGGACTTTGGGAGAAGTGGCTGAAACCCCGACTGTCCAGGATCATCGATACAGAAAAAAAATCAATCAACGCTCAGTGTTGGTTTGATTTATGCCAAATAATAATTTAAATTCACATAATTGCAAATCTCACTTTAAATTATGAGAATTTTCTGGCCTTACATACTCCTCGTATGTTTTTCGTGCTCATCCCCAGGAGAACAAAAGCCAAACATCATACTACTAATGGCCGATGACATGGGTTGGGGAGATGCCGGTTATAATGGTCATCCGGTCCTGGAAACTCCACACCTAGATGGTATGGCTGACGAGGGACTTGTTTTTCACCGATTTTACTCAGCCGCACCTGTTTGTTCACCTACCAGGGGCAGTGTACTTACAGGAAGGCACCCATTTCGATATGGGATTTACTATGCCAATACAGGTAAACTACCTCAAAGTGAACTAACACTTTCAGAGGTATTGAAGTCGAAAGGCTACACAACCGGGCATTTTGGGAAATGGCATCTGGGAACATTAACGAGGAAGATAAGGGATTCAAACCGGGGAGGGAAACCTGCCGATTCCATTCATTATTCACCGCCATGGCGACATGGATTTGATGTTTGTTTCTCAACGGAAGCTAAAGTCCCAACCTGGAACCCGATGATAATACCAGAAAGAGAAGCTGGAGGGGTTGGACAGGATCTTATTAAGGGAGATTTTTTTGGGACTTATTATTGGACAGGGGAGGAGCAAATGGAGAAGGACAACCTGGAAGGAGACGATTCCAGGGTGATAATGGACCGTGTAATCCCCTTTATCAGGGATGCTGCCCTGAATGACAAACCTTTTTTTGCCGTAGTATGGTTCCATACACCTCACAGTCCCGTGCTTACCAGCAAAAAGTACCTCGATATGTACCCTGATTTGGAGCCGGATCAACAGCATTATTATGGAACGATTACAGCTATGGATGAGCAGATCGGTAGGCTCAGGCATGAGCTTGAAAATTTGCATATAGACCGGAACACCATGATTTGGTTCACCTCTGATAATGGTCCAGCTGCTCATGGCGGGGGACCCGGAGATGATAAGGGAGGAAGGCAGCAGGGAGAAACAGGTGGATTCAGGGAAAGAAAAGGCAGTCTTTATGAAGGAGGGATCCGTGTACCTGGCATTCTGGTATGGCCAGAAAAAATATCAAAACACCGGGAGACTGATTTTCCTGCTGTCACTACAGATTATTTTCCTACGATAATTGATCTTCTGGGAATTCCGTCGGAAAATCAACCAATGCTGGACGGGGTCAGCCTTAAGGTCATTATCGAATCGGATACCGTCCAGATCAGAAACAAACCAATTGGTTTTCAGTCCCGCTATAAAGGTAACTTTATGACAGCCTGGTCTGATAACAGGTATAAACTGGTAAGCAAAGACAATCGTGCAACTTTCGAGCTCTATGATATTGTTAATGATCCATATGAAAAAAATGACATTGCCAGCGGTCATCCTAAACTGGTAAATAAAATGGCAGAGGAACTTGATGCCTGGCTATCAACTATAAATGAGGAGCAGATACTGGATAACCTGTATCATATTGATGCGGGTAAGCTCGCAACCCTGGTAGAATCTGACAGGGAAGCGAATAATATTTTCCAGGACATCAAGGTGGAGGCTGATTTAGCCCTGCACATAGCTCCCAGTCCGATTGATACCATTTATTACGAGGGATTGATTGATGCGGATCCAAGAAGGGTCCATAGCAAGGAATGCTTAAAAGACGCTCCAAGGTCTGAAAATCTTGCATGGACTTTTCTGGTTACCCGGGAAGATAAATATGCCGATAAGGCAAGGGAAATTATTCTGGCCTGGAGCAGAAAACATATTCCTTTGGGGAATCCAATTTCTGAGAAAGAACTCATTCCAATGATTACTACTTATGGATTGCTGATCAGTCATTTTAGTGATGATGAGAGGATGGAGATTGACAAATGGTTACGCCAAATTGCCAGCCTCGAGATGCGGGGTGAGAAACAAAATAACTGGCAGGCAAAACGTCTCTGGCTGGTGGGCTTTATTGGCTTTATCCTGGAGGAACAGCAATACCTTGATTATGTGCAAGACGGATACAAAAAGTATGTGGATAATGCTTTTTATGGGGACGGAAGGACAAATGATTTTATTCAGCGTGATGCACTTCATTACCATGCAAGCGGATTATGGCCCCTGATAGACCTGGCTATTGCTGCCGACCGGAATGGAATTGATTTAGAAAGTTACCATAACCCGGAAGGCGGGACCCTGCGTAAATGCATTGAGTTTATGATCCCCTATTCAAACGGTGAAAAACAACATGCTGAATTCGTAAATTCAAAGGTTGAGTTTGATAAAATCCGGGCTGATGTTGGTGAAACAGAATATGCCAGTGGAGTTATTTTTGATGGCTTGAGAGCAGCGAAGACATATGAATACTACTCCTACTTTGATGATTCCTATCTTCCCCTGGCATTTCGTATAAAGGCGTCGGATACAGAACGCTTTTCAACCTGGAAGACCATTATTAACTGTATTCTATCTTTACAGGAGTTGTAGCCAATTAGATTAAAAAACAAATAAATGAAATATATTACTACAGCACTATTAGCCGTCATTTTTTATTGCGGGTGTACTTCGAAGAAAGAGCCCACAGTTACTTGGCCAAACGGAGAATGGAAGCGACACACCATCGACGACTCCTCGCAGGGTGCAGACGGGACTCGATTTGCTGATATCAATGGAGACGGATTGCTAGACATAACTACCCCTTGGGAACAAGGAGGTGAGATTCGGGTGTACATCCATCCAGCCGAGACCGACATACGCAAGCCATGGCCGAAGGTCACGGTTGGACAAGTGGGTGATCCAGAGGACTCTTTTTTTGTAGATCTGGATGGAGATGGATTTATAGACGTCGTAAGTAATTGCGAGCGAAGAACAAAAGCCATCTTTGTACACTGGGCACCTAAGGATAAAAATCGACTACTCGATCCAACAGCCTGGGAAACTGAAGAGTTCTCGGTCGCTTCCGGACTAGGTGGGTGGATGTATGGAATCGCTATGCAAGTGGATGACAAATACGGTATTGATTTGGTGGCTGGATGCAAAGACGGTTACATTAGCTGGTTCGAATCTCCCGAGAATCCGCGAGACCTTGATAGCTGGAAAGTACATCCATTGTTACCCACTCGCTGGACTATGACCTTGAGCCCCAGCGACGTTGATCAAGACGGTGATATGGATGTAGTAGCAACTGAACGCCATGGTTCAAATCGTGGTGTCTTATGGCTTGAAAATCCCGGAGCCGATGAAGCGACCTCTATCTGGAACGAACATCGCATCGGTCCGAATAACGTATATGAAGCCATGCACAACACTGTAGCCGACTTGGACGGCGACGGACTGGAGGATGTTCTCAATTCAGTAAAAGGTGGGCCTATAAAATTTCACAGACGCGTGTCCCAATCTCCTCTAGTATGGGAAACCTATAGCATTGAAATTCCGCCGAATGGGGGCGGAGGGAAAGCGGTCAAAGTGGGTGATATAAACCTTGACGGACAATTGGATATCGCAGTTTCGTGCGAACATGCCATTGACGGTAAAATCGGCACCTACTGGATGTCTTATGACCAAAGCCCGACCGAGGCAAAATGGACACCAACGTCAATCAGTGGTCCAGAAGGTTATATCAATGATCTGATTCAATTAACCGATCTGGACGGGGATGGTGACTTGGACGTGGTTACTGTTGAAGAAAAAGGCCCCTACATTGCCCGAGGTGAGAAACTGAAGGAGCTCGGCGTCATCTGGTACGAAAATCCAGCACGGAATTGATACTTTAATACATATCTAAAATGTGAATGAATCAAAACATGCTACAACAATGTATATGAAATAATAGCACCCTTTGGGATGCTACGCTTCATATACTAAACGGAATAGAACAGTATAATTATTAGTATGACTACACTCCGGCAAAACCTTATGAGAACACTCCGCAGGGAAGGTTTCGACCACGTTCCGGTTGATTTCTGGCTCTGTGATTCACAGATTGAAGCTTTTCGGGAAAGATTTGGTCATGATGATTATGAATCCTGGTTCAATCTCAGCCATCGAAGGGTCGAAATGGAGGTGAAAAGGAACTATGCAAACGGATTTGACCTGTACAAAAGGGAGACATTACCTGCAGATACCAAATTCGAAGAGTATGGTATCGGCCATTCCATGGGTTCCGAGCTCGCCTTCCATATGACCCGCATGCACCATCCCCTCAGAGGAGCTGATCTGAATGAGATAATCGATTATCCATATCCAACCCTGGATCAGAAGGGCAGGGAAGAGATGACCAGGAAGGTGGCAGCGTTGCATGATGTGGGACTGGCTTCCCTGGCGTTTATGCAGATGACAGTGTGGGAGGCTTCATGGTATCTCCGGTCCATGGAAGAATTGATGATGGACATGATGATGGAGGATGAGAAGGCTCCAATCCTTCTGGATAAGATCACAGATTTTGCCTGTGCCAAGGCTGGTGCATATGCTGAAGCTGGAGTAGATATCCTGAGCCTGGGAGATGATATTGGTACCCAGAATACCATCATGATGGATGTCGGGCTATGGGAAAAATGGCTGAAACCCCGCCTCTCAAAGGTGATTGATACAGCCAGGGACATAAATCCGGAGATCCTGATATTCTATCATTCATGCGGTTACATCATACCCTTCATAGACCAGTTGATCGAAGTAGGCGTGGACATACTGAATCCCATCCAGCCTGAATGCATGGAATTCAATGAGGAACATGACCTGGTTGGGGATAGGGTGTCGTTCTGGGGAACAATCGGCACACAGCAAATCCTACCTTTTGGAACAGCTGAACAGGTCAGGCAGGAAAGTCTGTCAAGGCTGCAAAAATGCGGTGAAAAAGGTGGGATCTGTCTCGGTCCGACCCACTTGGTTGAGCCTGAGGTTCCATGGGAAAATCTGCTGGCGATCAAAGAAGCCATTTCGGAATACGAATCCAGTCAAATGTGAGAGTATATGCGAATTGGACATAAAATTCCTTTAGCTTACTACCATGTCTTGAAAGAAAAAGTAACTTTGGAATGATGACCTATTTTACTGGTGGCATCCATGCAGATAAGCTCAAATAACTGTTGCCCGGTGCACGAGATTCTAATATTAACTTTTTAGCAATAATTATTTACGGATGAAAAGAAGAACCTGGTTAAAAACAAGTGCTGCTGCTTTGGCTGGAACAGCTATTTCTGGTAGGTCAATGGCACACAACAAACATTATTCTGATGATCCGTATGGCAGATTAAATTATATTCCAGATAAAAATTATGTATTGGATCCCAAATTGGATAGAATTCCTCAAAAGAGTGAAGAATTTAATGAAAGTTATGTTTTTCAGGATGAAGCTACCGGAAGATTAACGAGGCGTCTTACTTCCTATCGTCAATTCAACCAGAAACCAACATATCACCTGAATGATGGTTTCTCAAAAGACAATAAACATCTTTGTTTTGCGACTTGGAATCCCCAAGGCGGATCTGCTATGGTACGGGTAAATATCGAGACGGGAGATTGTAAAGTAATAGACTCAACAAAACCGGGCGAACAGCAATTGTTTCGTGGACAGGGATTCCAAATGATCCCTGACACCAATTTACTTTCTATGGGTGGAATTGACCTGGTTTTCTATGATATCTTCACCATGGAAAAGCAGGTTGTTTACAAGAATAATGAAAATGATCAAACAAAGTATTCTCGTCTGGCAGGATCATGCGATGGAAAGATTTATTTCACCACCAGGAATGATCATGATTTCGATTATCGAAGAGATATTAATGAAAAAGATCCATTTAAAATGGCTGGTGGATCAGTATATACATTGGATATAAACTCGGGATCATTAACTGAAATATTCCGTACTGATAAGGGAAGGGTGTCACATGTGATCACCAATCCGGTATATCCGGAACTTTTCCTATTTATTGTAGACTTTCCTCCGACATATTCACACGGCAGTGACGAGGGCAAAACTGAAAGGACATACATATTTAATATGAAAACCGGAAAAGCCACGCCGGTTAAGCATAAGAATAAATGTAAATTCTCATGGCATGCTAACTGGAGTTTCGATGGTAAACATGTTTACTACCATGGCCCTTCCCTGAATGAAACTCCTGAAGAAAAGGCGAAAAAAGATGATAAAGCATATCAGTGGCCATACAAAGGATTAAAGGGAATCGAACAGAGCCACTATATTGGGAATGGGGAGCACTTTATCGGAGTTGGAGATTTGAACGGCAATGTAGTATGGGAACACACTTATCCGGTTTGTGCATATGGTCATGTCAGTGCGCATACACAAAAAAACTTGATCATTGTAGATAATCTAATTACCTATGAATATTTGAGCGGCATCCATTGGGATAATCTGAATTCTGATGGATTACCCATGATTGAAATATTGGCAAAACACAATAGTACATTTGCTCCCGGAGCCCAAACCCGTCATCCTCATACTCAAATGACCTGGGATGGCAAATGGATGAGCTATAATTCGCAGTTTTATGATAAGTCGGATGTTTATGTGGTAAAGATGGATTAGAATGACCAGTATTCATATAAAATTATTTCAATGATAAAATTTATCCTTAAAGCATCAACGACCTTAGTCCTTTTCTTTTTTGTCCAGTCAACCATTGCCTCTGAACCACGCTTTTTGCTGACGGGCAAATACCAAAAAGACCACCTTAGAAAACACTTGATCCCCATAGAAGATTATGCACCATTCCCCAGGGCATCTGAGCGAAGTGCATGGTATACATCAACAAATATTACAACTCATCAGCTGGACCAAAATTATCTGAATCCTTTTTATCTTGAAACGACAATAAAGTATTATCTCCCCAGGTCAGGCAATGTAGTATTGAAAATCTACAATCTTTCCGGTCAGGAAATAAAAACATTGGTAAATGGCTCTAAGACAGCTGGAGAACATAGCATAACCTTGCAACCGGAAGATCTGCCAGGCGGGATGTATTATTACGGGCTGCAGGTTGAAGATCCTTCACCAATAGCCGGACCGGGATATTCAGAGACAAAGAAATTGATTTTACAAAAGTGAAGTAATTACATAACGAATCAGTTATTAATAATCATAATATTTTATAAAATGAAGACAAGACTTTATACCCTGATGGCATTATTGATGTTTTATTTCCATGGGAATGCACAAGATCTCTCCATAAATAGTGTTCAGGTTGACCGCTATCATTTCAGCAGTTATGACAAAGATGCACAGATCTGGAGTGCCATGTACATTGCTTCAAATAACAAGATCTACATAGGTTTATGCACACATGCTGATGCGGCAACCGTTTATGAATTTGATATCGCTAAAAGCGAAATGAAGCAAATAGCCAACCTGACTAAATTACTGGGCGAACGTGGAAAGGGCATATGGACTAACGGGAAGATCCATGTAAAAATGCAGGAGTTGGATGGATATGTGTATTTTGGCTCATTCTGTGAAGATAACGGGCCACCAGCCATCGATGCAACCAGTTACCTGGGACCATTCTGGTTTAAAGTGAACATGGGTACCGGTGAAGTAACTACCCTCAGTAAAATAAATAGTTTCTGGGGATTGATAGGCCAGGAAATGGATAAAGAAAGAAGGATAATTTATGGCTTGACAGAAGAGGGGCATCTGGTAAGATATTTCATCGATGAAGACTATACCGAAGATTTAGGCAGGGTTGATAACTGGGATATTTGCAGAACCTTATTAATTGATGAAGCTGGCAACGTATATGGTAGTTATGCACCAGGAAACATCTGGAAATACGATCCTGAAAAAGAACGGATATTTGATCTGCAGCATTTGAGGGTTCCTGCCTCCCTCGATTCAAGAACCATGGCTAATCCCATGCTCGACAGAAGAGCACAATGGAGATACATCGAATGGGATACCAAAGACAAGGTAGCGTATGGTATCACCGGTGGATCTAACCTGCTTTTTAAATACGATGTTAATAAAGGTATTGAAGGTGAAATTACACCTTTGACCAGGATTTGCGCACCGATGTATCGAGACGTCAATCCATTCGATGTACCTTCCGCCACACTCGCCATGACGATCAATCAAAAAGAAAGGAAGATTTACTATTTGCCGGTTGTCAGTGGAGATTTTGATTACGGTGCCGTGCAATTGAATGTTGGTAATTCGAACCTGTCTCAGACAAAACAGAGAAACCCGCCATTGAGCTTTTTGGTATCTTATGATATGGAGTCGGGAAAAACTGATGACTTAGGCATGCTGATAACCAGGGATGATGGTTCATTCGCATACGGGATGGGTGCTGCAGACACTGACTCAGAAGGCAGGATCTGGTTTGTAGGGGCTTTCGAAGAGAAAGACCAAAAATATTTTGTAAGGAAAATGAGGGGCAGTTTCCCATATAGTCTTGGACTTGGCTGCTATGATCCCTCAGAAAAAATTTCACTCAATAAATAATCAGCAATCATGAAGCATTCAAAATATATATCATTACTGATATCAATAAGCATTTTGTCAGCAATACACGGCAAAGCCCAGCAGTGGGTCAATCCACACTTTGATACCCATAGGATGGACTATCGGGATCTGGGTTATCCGGCACAAAATCTCATTGAAGCAGACAACTCCATGATCAGTGCTTTAATGACACATTCTAATGGTTTTGTGTACGGTGCCACCAGTGGAAAAACACAGTCATACCTTTTTTTCTATAATAAATTTATTAATAAAGTCCGGCCACTGGGCAAAATAGGCAATGATAATGGTGTGCACCATACACTCATGGAAGGCAAGGATGGAGAGATTTATATTGGCACCGGAAGAAGCATTTACGAAAATGTAAAATTGACCAAAGAGTTTCCGATAGAAGTTGAAGGTATCGAGAAGCAATTGTGGAAAGATATCAAAACACATTTTGAAGGATACGAAGGGGGGCATATTTACAAATATGATCCGGCAACAGGGGACAGGGTGAGATACACGAATGATGATTCAGCTCCACTGGTGGATCTGGGTATTCCTGTAAAAGAAAATTCCATCTATGCTACTTGCATGAGTGCTGATAGTGCAAAGATCTATGGATTGAGTTACCCGGATGCCAATTTTTTCATATTCGACATCAATTCTGGAAAGACCAAAAACCTGGGTGATATATATACCCATAAAGTTTATGGCGGTCCGGAAAGACACTGGCGGTCTGTACCGAGGGCATTGTATTGCCATCCGGAAACCGGACATGTTTATACTTCCGGTGATAATGGTTTTATATTGAGGTACCTGCCTGAGAAAGACAGCCTTGAATTGACATGGATGCGCCTTCCAGGGGAGTTTTGGGAAGGCATGAAATCATGGGACTATCCAATTATTGAACAATTTGTTCGCCATCCGGACGGAAGAATATTTGCATCGACCCATGATGGTTATCTGGTTCAGATCGACCTGGAAAATGAGACTGTGATCGTATTGGGCAAACCAAGAATAATGCGCCGCATGAGGGCATTGGAAGTTGGAAAGGACAATAAACTGTATATGATAACAGGAGAATTTGAAAGATCATGCAAGCTGCATACCTATGATCTTTCAGGAAGGGAAGGTTTCAGGGAGCTTGGCCCTTTTTCGGTTGACCGAAGTCCGTACTATGCCAAAAGATCTTATCAATTTGATGCGATGGCAATTGGACCTGATGGCACGGTATTTTGTGGAGAGAGCGATCGTGGCGGGAAACTGTTTTTCTACCTACCCGGTGATGATAAATTTAAAGGCATGCTGAATCCCACCAACCCTGTGATACAAAGACAGCGGAAGGATACGCCTGCCCTGATCCAGGAAGCACTTTAATTACCCTGCATCATGTTGGTGAAAAATTTCATCTTCATTCTGCTTCTGGGCAATATTATGCTATCTCAGGTATTTGGCCAGCCAAAACCCGGAGAACCAGAATGGCCGATTATATGGACGAGCTATGGTCCGGTAAATTCACTTGAAAAAGATTTACAGGATCTGGTGAATCATGGTGTACAATGCGTGAGCATGAGTGCAAAAGATGTCGAAGATGCAAGGCTCAAACTGCAGTTGGCCCGTAAACTGGGTATAAAGTATGATATCCAGATTGGCTCACACCTTACGGTAAATGTGGATGATATCAAGAAAGCTGGACTGGAAGCTGAACCGGCGATAATGCTGGGAGGAGTATACAAAGGGAAGGCCATAGACAGGCATGTATATTCATTTGAACCCGGACCACAAAAAATCATTATTGAACCGCCTGTCTATAATCAAAAATTTGCATATAAAGGAAGAATAAGCGATGAACCGGTCGGTCATTATTTTGCTGAAATAGATAATCCGCTTTGCGCAGAAATTGTAATCCCCTTAAAGGAATATGACGGTAAACAACATCTGGCGATAATTCCGGCAGCCATCAGGATAATTTCGGATCCAAGTAAGATTGATGACGATTCTGTTCTTGATGAGATGCCTGGTTCGTATGAAACACGAGATCGAAGTCTTTATGAGCTTTCATTTGATTTGACCGGATTGGGAAATGCGCTTTTAAATAAAGTAGGAATAGCCGTTTACTGGCAATATCAGGGTTCAGAAGAATGGTACATGTTCAGTGCACCACCGGCATCCCAATGTCATGTCAACAGTCATAAGGCAGTCAGAGAAATTGTCAGGGATAAGCTGAATCCCTGGATAGAAGCCAATGGCGGAAAATTTCCAGATGATGTGATCGTTGCTGGGAGATTTGGTGATGAATGCTTTTATATTACCGGGCATCTGCGTGAACATACTCCTTCAGTAAATTATCCTCTTTGGGATTTTAGTGCCACAGCTTTACATCAATTTAAAGCTGCTGCTGGTGACATTGAACACCCGAGGACATGGGGGTTCCCGGAAATTTATGGTGAAGATGCTTATGCCTGGTTTCTTTATCAGTTACATAAAAGTTGTGCCGGTATTGTCTCTACAGTCAAAGACGAGGTAGATAAGGTAGCTCCCGAGCTTTTGATTTATCGCAATACCGCCAGAGATGGAGTATTCACAAAGCAAAACGATCACGACGGTTCAGGCCCGGAGCTACTCACCCAGGTATTTGATATTGTTCACCTGGATCCATACCCGGTAACCGACAAAGGATATTTGTCCCTCATTCCTCGCGACATGAGTTACTATGCCGGTCTTGCAAGACGTTACCAAAAACCCCTAATTCCCTGGATGCAGGCACATTCTTATGCTCCCACAGGTTTGGTTCACGTGAATTCAAATGAGGTAAGAAAAATGATCGAGGAACAATGGGATCAAGGATTTGATGCGATTAAATGGTTAGGTTATAGTAGTAATCATACATTCCCAAATCAAAGACCTGATGCCTGGAAAACAGCCGGAAACATCCACAAAGAATTGATAGAAAATATGCCTCCCAAACCAGAAGTGAAATTGGCAGTAATTCGCTCTTATAAGGCCTGGGCTGTTTCAAGTCAGATGGATGGCCAGGTTCGAAATCCTGCAGATTGGTTGATGCAGCAGGTTCTGGAAGTATGGGCGGTAAAGTACGGAATGGCATATGACGTCTTTGAAATCGCACCGGAATTATCAGGATCAGAAAAGATAAAACTCAATAGTGACTTAAAGAATTATCCGTACCTTATTTCAAATATTCACTGGGAAAGCGCCTGGGTGATCGGTGAAAAAACAAATACTCAATTAATTCCCAAAACCGATGCAGGCTATTACCAGGATGAATTTGAGAAGCAATTAAAAAAAAGAAATTGGCTTAAATAATATTGAATATAATGCAAGAAGAACCAAGAATACCAATAGGATATCCTCTTGATCCGATTACATTAGGGATGACCGAAGCCTATGATGAATTTCCAAAAGCTCCGGCTGAATTCGATCCTCATGGAGAGTGGGAGCATTCATATAGAATTTACGGGATACACGGTTACAAAACACATCCCAGGAGCATAAATGCTACCATGGGTTTTTTACGCATTAAGCGTAAAAACTTGACAGATAATAAATTACAGCTGAACATTACAAAGCACTCCATGGGGGACAGAGGTAATGTTCATGAGCTGAATTGTGAAATGATCTGTGAAAAAGATTTATTGGGGACTCCATTAGCATGGATTATTAACAACACATTTTATGATTATTATGGCCAGGAGCGGAAAAATCTGAGTTATGCTGAGAAAGGCACAGCAGAGAGTGGGACGGTAAATATCTGGAAAAAAGATATAAGATCGTCAATATCCGTAAATAGGCGTATTACCAGTGATTGGAGTTTGTTTGAAGCAATGCAGAGAATGGATATATCTGAATTAACATCCAAACCGTTTGATGTCCTGTTTGGACTTAGTGTGTTAAGACAGGAACATCGATTATCAGATCAGGGTAAGTTTATTTATGCAAAAGAAGGGGATAACAGGGAGTTCGATCTCTTTCACGAAATAGGACCAGGAATGGTTCCATATGAGTATTATCTCGATGATTCTCATTTTCTATTAGCTGTTTTTACCATGAATGTTGTCTATTTCTATGATCCTGTGGCTGAAGATATTTTTAAGCAGCGCTTAACCATGGAGAGGCAATCTACTCAAAGAAAGGTCAAACAATGAAAAAGGAAAATAGTATAAGTAGAAGAGACTTTGTGAAAACCAGTGTGGCGGGTACTACATACATTGCTGGAGCAACTTTATTGAATGGTTGTGAAACCACCAATACCAGGCCAAATGTATTATTTATTATTACCGACCAACAACATATTGATACTATTTCAGCCGCTGGTTGTTCCCATGTAGAAACTCCGGCAATGGATCGTCTCTACAGACGGAGTGTAAGTTTTCAAAAATCTTATTCAACAAATCCCGTTTCCAGTCCCGCAAGAAGTTCCATGCTTACAGGGCGTACTACTTGTGAGACCGGAGTGTATAGAAATGGACGATCAATTAGAGAAGGTATGCCGCATTTGGGTGAATGGATCAGAAACCATACGAATTATGAAACTAAATATATCGGTAAATGGCATATACCCGAAACTTACCAGGCTGAAATTAGTGGATTTGATGTCCTCTATACGGGAACCACCGGAGTAGGTTATTACGCTGATTCTCAGAAGGCACGGATTTGTGAGGGATATTTGAGAAATCATCCTAAAGACAAACCATTCTTTTTGGTAACATCATTTATGGAACCGCATGATGTGTGCGAATGGTTGAGAATAAACAGATATCCTCAGGAATATTTACAGTTTGATCTGAGTTATGAAGATATGCCAATCATACCGGAGAATTTTGAGTATGATAGGAGGGAACCAGAATTAGTTGCCAGGAGGAGAGAAAGATGTGAACCTTCGAGAGGGAATTGGGATGAAAGACAATATCAATATTATCGTTGGAGTTATTACCGCCAGATAGAATTTGTAGACGGTGAAATAGGAAGGGTACTCGATGCTCTGGATGAATCCGGGTTGACCGATAACACCCTGATAATATTTACTTCAGATCATGGCGAAGGTCTGGGACATCATCGAAATGTGCGAAAAAATATGCCTTATGATGAATCGGCTCGTGTGCCTTTCTTAATCTCTTTACCAGGACAGATTGAGCAAAATACGTTGAATAGCAAAAACCTGGTTTCGGGATTGGATATTGTCCCAACAATTTGTGACTACATGAACATACCCGCACCGCCCAATATGAGAGGAATAAGTTTAAAACCTATGTTGGATGGTGAAGACTCAATCAGGCCATACATAGTAACCGAACTGGAGAATAACCAGGGTAGGATGGTCCGTTCCAATAATTTCAAGTATATCAAATACATAAATGATCCCAATGAAATGCTTTTTGATATGCAACTAGATCCGGGTGAAACTAAAAACCTTGCATTTGAGGATCATCAAGAAAAAACGCTGAATCAGCACAGAAAATGGTTGTCTGAGTGGGAAGCTTCTCTGATTACTGCACCTGATGTTGAACATTCGGAATATTGGAATAATGGGACTGCATAGTTGTCATAACTGCTCTCTTCTATGTTAAATTCGAATGCATTCAATGTAGTTACCAAACCAATTGGATCTCTCTGTAATCTCGATTGCTCCTATTGTTTTTATCTTGAAAAGGAAAAGCTATATCCTGCTAATAAAAGGTGGAGGATGAGTAATGAAGTTCTCGAAAATTTCATCAGGCAATATATTAATACACAAAAGGTTGATGAGATTACATTTGTCTGGCAGGGTGGTGAACCAACCCTGCTGGGTGTTGAATTTTTTATGGAGGTGGTTAAGCTGCAAGAAGAATATTCTGATGGTAAAATTATCAATAATTCATTTCAAACGAATGGAATTTTATTGGATGATGAATGGGGAAGTTTTTTTTCAGAACATGGTTTTTTAATTGGAATATCCATTGATGGTCCAAAGGAGATCCATGACCGCTTTAGAAGATTCAGGGGAGGGCAGGATTCATTCGAAAAAGTCCTAAACGGTCTTGAAGTTCTGAGAAAACATCATATTGATTTTAATACGGTAACATGCGTCCATAGTGCAAATTCATATAAACCATTAGAGATATATCATTTCCTTAAGGAAATTGGTAGCAAATTCATGCAGTTTATCCCGATAGTTGAAAGAATTTCATTTGTTAACACGAATACCGAACTCAATCTTGTATCTCCGGATTATACTGGAAAAGCTGCTGTTACAGATTGGTCTGTAGCACCTTTGCAGTTTGGCCTGTTTTTATCTTCAATATTTGATGAATGGATAAGAACAGACGTTGGAAAATATTTTATACAAATATTTGACCTCAGCCTGGAAGCTTGGGCAGGCCAGGTGCCAGGCTTATGTGTATTTCAGGAAACTTGCGGGAATGCTTTGGCAATAGAACATAATGGGGATCTTTACTCTTGCGATCATTATGTGTATCCAATCAATAAATTGGGTAATATAAAAAGCAATCCACTTCAAAACATGGTAAACTCGGATCAGCAAAATAAGTTTGGATTAGATAAAAAAATGAGGCTTCCGAATTATTGCATAAAATGTGAATATCGTTTTATATGCAATGGTGAATGTCCGAAACACCGGTTTACTGATTCACCCGATGGTGAGCCCGGGTTTAATTACCTTTGTTCAGGGTACAAGCATTTTTTTAACCATATAGATCCTTATATGGAATTTATGGCTCATGAACTAGGGAATGGAAGAGCTCCTTCAAATGTAATGCAATGGAAAAATGAAAAGGATAATGAATCTAATAACATAAAATGATATTGGCGGAAAGGGCAATCTGGTCCATTAAAAAAAAAGAGGCTGTCCCTTTCGAGGCAGCCTCTTATAGTTCATAAGGGAGAATTATTTAACTGTCAGTTTAATAATATCAGAATCCCTTTGAGTAGAGAGCTTAAGTAAATATACACCGGCCTCCAGGTTTCCTCTTTCAATAGTAACCCGGTGCGTTCCCTGTGAATAGTACTGGTCTCCCACCAAACGAACTTCTGCACCCAGCAGGTTATATATGGTAAGATTTACCTCTGATGCTTCCTTAAGCATGAAGCTTACGGTAGTGGATTCGCTAAATGGGTTGGGATAGTTTTGAAAAAGCTTGGAATTTGTTGCCTTGGCCACTTGATCCTCAACAGAGACGCCGACTAATAGCCATCTCCTGTCACCTATTTGACCGCCATCTGTGGCAGCAGTAGCAGATTGAGTATTGGCGTTATATCCCAAATCGAGCAGATCGTATTTTAAATACTCAATGCTATCTTTGGGAGCCAATTGAGTACCATCGGAGACAGTGTCTGCCCTATCCACGAATTCCACGATCATTGAATAAGGTGTAGCAGGAGCAACATTAAATGTAATGGCTTCTTCAAAAAATGCAGTTGATTCATCAATCACTTCAAGAAATTCATTATTGAAGAGTTGGGGCATGGTTACCTGCACCCCTGCATCAAATAATACATTCACTGCATCCTCCTGATAGATATTATTGTTCGACATCGTGACTTGGGTGTTAAATGAGTCCACCTCAGTCAAAGTAAAAGGACAAACCTCGAATGGACCATGTGTTGTTACCGCATCACTACCTTCCAGGTAAGGCACTTCAGCTTTACGGTTTGTAATCGTGTCTGTACCAAACAGTGCAGGATTAACAATCAGGTTGTTGGTAAAGGTTAATTCACGAATACTCCAGAATGAAAAACTCGGGCGATAGTTACCGGAATTCAAAAAAGTACATTGGTTGATGATGAGCGTATCCACAACAGGGGCCTTATTTGCTCCCCACATCTGATGTCTGAAATGACGATCTGATGAATTAACAAAAGTACAGTTTTCAATCATCACCATGCCATGACCACCATTACGCAAATCAATTGGGCGACCTTCATCCAGGTTGGCGATTTTCCAGTTGTGATTGAAGATGCTATTGGTGCATTTAAAATACTCGACAGTTTTGTTCAATGCAACGGTGCGTTTACGATATTGTTCAAATACACAATTATCAATGATCAAAGTATCGATGGGGGTATTGACGCGAAAACAACGGTCATTTGTTTCGTTTTCTTCATCACCCCGGTACCCGTTGAAGAAAACATTATAAATTTTAAAAGTATTGAGCACCTGAATAGTTTGAGCGGCCCATGAACCGTCTGCTGCAGGCACTTCTTTGACATAAGGCAAGTTGCCCTCTGCAATAGATCCCTCTCCCATAATAGTAATATCTTTATCCACGTCAATACTGCCCTCGTTGGGATAGATTCCACCGGCTTCCAATATTAACACGTCACCACTGTCCGCTGCAAGAACAGCGTCATTTAGCGCGTTTAACACACCAGGCGTTACGTTTGTTTCCACACCGAAAGCAACAATTACCATGAAAACCGAAAGAACTGTGATAGTAAATATCTTTTTCATTTGTTAATCTTTTATTTGTAAATAATAGTGCTTTAATTAACTCAGATAATAATTATTAATTAACCATTCTCTTAATTCTTTTTATTTGTCAGTTTACCTCCTTTCTTTTATTATATTATATGTCGATGTATTAAAATATATACTGAATACCAAAATCATACATGCTGCCATAGTATTCCAATAAGCGATATTTTGGTGTGTCAGATTGGAAATGGGTATCAGGCTCGTTAAGGAGGTTGGTACCATTAAAAAGGAAGGAAAGGTGATCATTCAGGGCATACTTAAGCGAAATATCGAGTCGTGTAAAAGGATCAACGTACCGATCAAAGGGTGCCAGTTTACCGACACCATTCAAGGTTCGACCCTGGCTGAACATAGACACACGTCCTGAAAACCCACCAATATCATAGCCTAATGTAAAGTTGACGATATAATCCGGCTGCTGTGGCATCGGACCGGACCGTAAACTTGTAACGGTTGTGGAAACCCAGGTATCCGGGTCCAATACCGATTCAGATGAAAATAACTGTGATTCTGATATGATGTAAGTAAAATTCGCGTTGATTACAAAATTTTGCCATAATCCGGGCAAAAAGAAGAAGTTAGTTTGTAGGTCGAACTCAACCCCGTTTACCAGAGTTGTTTCAGTTAAATTTAGCGGAATAGTTCCCTTACCGGAGGAAAACCTGAAGTCTTCATCTAATTGATAGATATTTGGATCTAAACCGAGTCGGGCGGCTTCTTCTTCTCCTTCAGTGATCTTCCAATCCACGCGATAGGATACATCGTCAATGTTTTTTCGGAACAAGCCGACAGTAAACAATCCAAATTTCGAATCATAAAAAGAAACATATATATCGAAGTTTTCAGAAAGGGCCGGTTTCAGGTACGGGATACCTGCACTCCAATTCGGGCTGCTGGGTGAGTGGTTAAAATAGGGAACCCGCCATAAGAAATTCGGTCTGGCAATCGTATTTGTGTATGCGAACCGAAAGTCCATCCAGTTCAAAGGTTTAACTTTAAGATGGAACATGGGAAACCAATATTCATTTATAAAATCCCCATTTGTGGCAAATAAGTCTCCTGCCGGAGCAGACCACGAATTGTAGGTGTAACGATTAAATCCATGATAAGTATTGTCATCCTGCTCATATCGAACGCCTGGGATCATTGTAAGCCATTTACCTACATTCAATTTAAACATCAAATAGCCGGCATAAATGTTTTCATCGCCCTCATAATCATTATTGGGCCCATGAAATGGTGAAACATTATAATGCTCCCCAAGGTCATTATATATCATATAGCTGTGCTGTGGGTCCAGGATCAGTCCCAGGCTGGTTTTTCCGTCCAATACATCACCCGGGTCATAATTTGGGTCAATCCAGTTTTCAATTTCGAGCAATGGATGGTTGGGTAATCCGGCAGCTACCAAAAGACCTGTATTCTGATCGCTTTTTCGATTGATTTTCGTGTATTTGCCACCCAATTTTATCATCCCGGATAGACGGTCACCCAGGGGTATAGGAATGGTAAGATTCAGATCTGCCACAAGCCGGCGTTCTTGCATTTCCAGCACATCGGATCTGCCCTCACGCAGAGCTGCACCAGTTGAATCTACCGGCAAGGTTGCCAGGAACACCTCAGGATTCATCAGTCTGTTTGCATCACCGAGGCCAGCTTGTTCGTAAAACCGCATTTCATGTTGAAAGGGAACCTTGGTTTGTGAGAAAGAATGAACCAAATTCCAATCAATTTTAAGACCAATAAATGAGTGCTTACCATTTAAAGCATTGGACAGCAAAGTCATATTTTGTTCACGAACGCCTGGGATTACATAAGTTTCAGAACCATCTATATAATGATGTTTTCTGTATGCAATTTCCTGAGAAGTGGTGCTGTAAAAGTTTGAAAACAATAACTCGTGCTTTTCGGTTTCCCAATCCAGGATCAAACTCCCGCCTAATCGCCTGCGGATTTCCTGTCTGTCTTCAATTGCGGCCTGTGTAATTTGCCACTGCTTTTCGTCTTCATTAGGAGTGTCTTTGCCAAAATAACTTGCTGTCAGCCTGTCTCGCCCGCGATTTCTCCGTTCAGCGTTGAAGGAAGCCTGGAGTCCAAAGCTATTATTAAAAAAACGCCGGGATATTTTGGCGAAACCTTTATATTGTGCGAAATCCTTCTGCATGGCATTATACGAACCATATAAACGGGCCAAATATTCCGGTTCCTGTTTTGCTTTGGCAAGCATAAGGTTCACTACACCGCCAATGGATCCGGCATCCATATCCGGTGTAATGGCCTTAAAGACCTCGATGCCTGCCAGATTCTCAGCAGAGATTCCAGACAGATCAGAACCTCTATCCTGGGAAACACCTACCCTTGATTCTCCTCCGACAAAACCTGTGGAGGCCATGGAAATGCCGTTTATTTGAATGGCATTATATTTTGGGGCCATTCCGCGAATAATTACACCGGCTCCTTCACCTGAATTCCGCTGTAAGGAAATACCCGGTAATCGTGCAATCGATTCAGCAGCATTGGCATCCGGTACTTCCTGAATCCGTTCTGCTGAAACAACGTTCTTTAATTGATCGGCTCCAAGCTGCTGGTTAATCGCAGCCAACTGTCCCCTTCTATGGACTGTTATAACCACCTCCTCCAGTCCATGCGATAAGAAATCCAGGGCAACATCCAATGTTACATTTTCTCCGGCTTCGATTTCTACAGTTATCGACTGTGTTTCATATCCAATAAATGACACCTCCAGGATATGTGTGCCAGTTGGTACCCGAAGAATGGTATATTTCCCGTCCAGATCAGTAATTGAACCCATAGAAAGATTTCCGATGAAAACATTGGCACCAGGCAGGGTAGAACCTGTGCTATTGTCAGTAATCACACCGGATATTTTCGCTGACCCCTGACCAAACATCGAAAAGATAGACCCAAATACAATTAGAATAATGAAAAGTGAGCGTTTAAATGAAATTTTTATTCCGTACATAGTCATCAGGTTTATCTTATTCCATCTACTAGAAAGTACTGCCGATTAAAGTTAAGAATAATCAATTTTTGTAACAATCAGAAAATCAATGTAAATGATATCATTCAATTTAATAACAACTAACTGAATGTTTTCCGGGATATGTAATTGATACACAATGGCTTATATGTAAACTATTATTTGGCTATTTTGCGATGTTGTCAGCGAATTCGCCCAATCTTATGTCAGGCATGAATTAAAAATAGGAAATCACAGTGCTTTTACAAAATATTTTGTTGTAAAAAAAGCATTATCGAGTTTTTACTACCTGTTCAACATTTTCTTTACCCTGGATTTTAATCATGATTATATGTAGGTAAACACAGAATACTTAATGATTATCAAAAAGGCATTGCTGGACAAAGCAGCAGAATTACTTGCTGGAATTGAAGGAATTATTTCAACTGCCAGGAAGAATCAACGAATTGTCCTTTCAGAATTATGTACTAAATTGTAATGATTCAATTTTTTGTGTCCGACACCATACATTATACCCATTATTTCACACCCCTACAATCCCGGATTAAAATGATTAAATGTTCCCTATCCCTTAAAAGCCTGTTGCTTCTTTCCTTTAGCATATTTGCAGTAACAGGATGTAAAAAGTCCCAACCCAATATCATCCTGATTAACATTGACGATAAGGGCTGGCGGGATGTAGGTTTTATGGGTAGTGAGTTTTATGAAACGCCCAATATTGATAAGCTGGCAGATGGAGGTATCATTTTTACGAACGCCTATGCGACAGCTTCAAATTGTGCGCCAAGCCGGGCTTGCCTGATGAGCGGGCAATGGACTTGAAATCAATGAATCCGGGTTATACAATGTTGCTGAAAAAAGTTAATGAAATAATCCTACAGGATCATATGAGATATTTTTGGCCATTGATTTTCCTCATCTGCTTTTCTTGCACTTCCCCGGAAGAGCAGCTACCAAATATCATTCTGCTGATGGCTGATGATATGGGCTGGGGTGATGCAGGTTTTAATGGTCATCCGGTCCTGGAGACTCCGCACCTGGACAGGATGGCTGCCGGGGGACTGGTCTTTCACCGGTTTTACTCAGCTGCACCTGTTTGTTCACCAACCAGAGGCAGTGTACTGACAGGAAGGCACCCATTTCGATATGGGATTTTTTATGCCAACACAGATAAACTACCTCAAAGTGAGTTAACACTTGCGGAGGTGTTGAAGTCGAAAGACTACACAACCGGGCATTTTGGTAAATGGCATCTGGGAACTTTATCAAGAAATTTGAGGGATTCAAACCGTGGAGGAAAGATCAAAGACACATCGAATTATTCACCTCCATGGCGACATGGATTTGATGTTTGTTTCTCCACCGAAGCGAAAGTCCCAACCTGGGACCCGATGATTATACCGGGCAGGGACGCTGGTGGGGTGGCCCAGGGTCTTATACAGGGAGACTTTTTTGGGACTTATTACTGGACAGGGGAGGACCAGACGGTAAAAGACAATCTTGAAGGGGATGATTCCAGGGTGATAATGGACCGTGTAATTCCATTTGTCAGAGATGCTGTCCGGCAGGACAAACCTTTCCTGGCTGTGATATGGTTTCATACCCCGCACAGTCCTGTAGTTGCAGGAAAAGAGTACCAGGATATGTACCCTGATATAGACCAGAATCAGCAGCATTATTATGGAACCCTTACAGCCATGGATGAGCAGATCGGACGTCTCAGGCATGAGCTTGAGAATCTGCAAATAGACAGAAGCACTATGATCTGGTTCACTTCCGATAACGGTCCGGCAGCACGTGGGGGTGGACCCGGAGAGGCGAAAGGTGGCCGGCAGCAGGGAGAAACCGGTGGATTCCGGGAAAGAAAGGGAAGTCTTTATGAAGGCGGGATCAGGGTGCCGGGCATATTATACTGGCCTGAGAAAATCAGACAACATCGCGAAACAAATTACCCGGCCGTCACCACGGATTATTTTCCCACCATTCTTGATCTGCTGGAAATTCCATTAGGCAATCAAGTAACACTGGATGGGATCAGCCTGAGGGATATCATTGAATCGGATACCATCACTATAAGGAATAAACCGATTGGTTTTCAATCCAGGTATAAAAATACATTTATGACAGCCTGGACAGATGACAGGTATAAACTGGTAAGCAAAGACAATGGAGAAAGCTATGAACTCTATGATCTGGTTTATGATCCATATGAGAAAAATGATATATCTTCAGCTTTTCCGTATCTGGTAACGTCTATGGCCGGAGAGCTTAAGGGATGGTTAACCTCTTTTGAATAAACTAATTTCTTGGCATCAGGAAACGATGAAAACCTGAAGATTGTCAACTGGAAAATTATGTATCTTTGAGTATAAGTTGTCACATGAATTAAGCAATGGAGACAGGTTTTGACAAGGAAAAACACATTGATTACTGGATAGGTAGTTCTGATAGAGATTATAAAACTATGCTGGACTTGTATTCAACTAATAACAATCATTGGGCTTTGTTTATGGGGCATCTGGTGATCGAAAAGTTATTGAAAGCAATTCATATCAAAATTAGAGGAGAATTTCCCCCAATGATTCATGATTTAAGAAGAATCAGTGAGAAAGCTGGAATTGAATTAGATACATCACAGGAGAAAATTTTAGACAGTATTTCAAGATTCAATTTAAAAGCCCGATATGATGATTATAAGGAGAGTTTTTATACTCTATGTACAGATGAATTCACTAAAGAATGGGTTGAAAAAATAAAGGAATGTCGAAAATGGATAAAAGCGATGCTATAGAACTGTGTAAAGGGTACCTGCGAAAAGTAAAACGTTCAAATATAGGATTTTCTGAAGCTTGGTTATTTGGTTCTTTTGCCCGGGGTAGCCAACATGATAACAGTGATGTTGATATTGCAATCGTTTTAAAAGAAGGAGTTGAAAAATCATTCGATATGGAAGTTCAGCTAATGTTGATCCGGAAAGGAGAAGAGACGATAATTGAACCTCATGCATTTACAAAAGATGAATTCAATTATTATTTTCCAATTGTTGACCAGATCATGAAGTATGGAGAGCGGATTAAAGTCTGATGTTGTATCTAGAAAATATTTCTTGCAGATTGATCCTTCTGGAATCGGTAAACCATACCCTTGTAGTCCCGGATAACTCCCTGGCAGCCCAGGATCTTGCTGTACTGAAAAATCGAAAATACAACTGCAATGGGTACATCCAGAAAGAATCTTATAGAAACACTCCGTAGGGAAGGTTTCGTCCATGTACCGGTTGATTTCTGGCTCTGCGATTCCCAGATTGAGGCCTTTAATGCACGGTTCGGCCATGAGGATTATGAATCCTGGTTCAACCTAAGCCATCGAAGGGTCGAAATGGAGGTGAAAAGGAATTATGCAAACGGATTTGATCTGTACAAAAGGGAGATCCTTCCATCAGATACCAAGTTTGATGAGTATGGTATCGGTCATTCCAAGGGTTCCGAGCTGGCATTCCATATGACACGGATGCACCATCCACTCAAGGGAGCAGATTTGAATGAGATAATCGATTATCCTTATCCCACTTTGGATCCAAAGGGTAGGGCAGAGATGGCCAAAAATGTGGCAGCATTGCATGAAGAGGGCTTGGCTTCCCTTGCGTTTATGCAGATGACGGTCTGGGAGGCATCCTGGTATCTCCGGTCCATGGAAGAACTGATGATGGATATGATGATGGAAGACGAGAGGGCTCCAACCATTCTGGATAAGATCACAGATTTTGCCTGCGCCAAGGCAAGTGCATATGCTGAAGCCGGTATAGATATCCTTAGCCTTGGAGATGATATTGGAACTCAATCTTCGATTATGATCGATGTCGGACTATGGGAAAAATGGTTGAAACCCCGCCTCTCCAGGGTGATTGATACAGCCAGGAACATAAAGCCAGATATCCTTATTTTCTATCATTCCTGTGGTTATATCACTCCCTTCATTGATCAATTAATTGAAGTGGGAGTAGACATTTTAAACCCCATCCAGCCTGAATGCATGGAATTCGATGAGATTCATGACCGGTTCGGGGACCAGGTATCTTTCTGGGGGACCATCGGCACACAGCAATTATTACCATTTGGAACTGCTGAAGAAGTCAGGCTGGAAAGTCTTTCCAGGCTGCAAAAATGCGGCGATAAAGGAGGGATCTGCCTTGGTCCGACACATTTGGTTGAGCCTGAGGTTCCGTGGAAAAATCTGTTGGCGATCAGGGAGGCCGTCGAAGAATATGAATCCAGCCTTTAGCAATAATTAAAATGTTATTTTAGGCTTTCTTAATAATTCTATTTCACATGGTTAAACTTATCCGGTCTCTTACTAACCTTCTGCTAATTTCCATTACCATATTTACGATAAGCGGATGTGAAAAGTCCCAGCCCAACATCATACTGATCAACATTGATGATATGGGTTGGCGGGATGTCGGCTTCATGGGATCTGAGTTTTACGAAACCCCCAATATTGACAGACTGGCCAACGGCGGGGTGGTATTTACAGATGCCTATGCGACAGCTTCAAATTGTGCGCCCAGCCGGGCTTGCCTGATGAGCGGGCAATGGACACCAAGGCATGGGATCTATACAGTTGGTACCTCTGAGCGGGGCAAAAGCAAAGACCGCAAACTCATACCCACAAAGAACAGTACCATATTGCCTGACAAGATGATAACCATCGCAGAGGTGCTTCAGGATGCCGGCTATCGAACATGCCATGCAGGCAAATGGCACCTTGGGGAAGATCCCCGTGACCAGGGATTTGATTTAAGCATTGGTGGTACCCATGCCGGCCATCCAATTAGTTATTATCCTCCGTATGGCAATGTGCCACTTGATGCTCCCAACGGGGAATATCTGACGGACCTGGTCATGGAGCGGGCCATTGAGTTTGTTAATGAGGCTGCCACCGGGCCTTTCTTTCTTTATTATTCCCCATACGCTGTCCATACACCCATTCACCCGGTGGATAGCCTGTTTTTCAAGTACGTGGAAAAGCAGCCATGGATGGGACAGGAGCATGCAGGCTATGCCTCCATGATAGACAACCTGGACCGGAACATAGGTAATCTGGTTTTTGCTTTAGAGGAGGAGGGATTGTCTGAGAATACACTCATCATTTTCACTTCGGATAACGGGGGGCATTTTAGGATTACCAAACAATGGCCGCTTCGTGCAGGGAAAGGCAGCTATTACGAAGGAGGGATTCGTGAGCCGATGGTCATTGCGTGGGAAGGGAAGATCGATGGGGGACAACAATCCGAAGTCCCGGTGACCAATCTTGACCTCTACCCGACCATTCTTGAAGCCGCAGGTCTAAAAAATCTTATAAGAGATAAGGAGTCACTACCCCTGGATGGCATTAGCCTGCTTCCCCACCTGACTAAGAACAGGAAAGTCAAGGAAAGACCGCTTTTCTGGCATTTTCCGATATACCTTGAAGCTTATGTATCAG